>ERZ1036412.22-NODE-22-length-205000-cov-9.108190_pt1 | contig 205000 bp, 195 predicted proteins | sample MGYA00514218_ERZ1036412 | MGnify/ENA primary metagenome ERZ1036412 (study PRJEB33795, sample SAMN09464944) | human gut metagenome | host: Homo sapiens | place: USA: Stanford, California | collected 2016-11 | study: EMG produced TPA metagenomics assembly of the...
GCTTCTGCTTACTCCATTCTCCCCAGCATAGCTGGGGGATTAGGATTTTCATTTACACCGTTTAGACATAGAACTCCGTATCTTCCTGCCTGCCGAATCTTTTTGCTATACGATCAAATATACCGAATAAAGTCAAAGTCACCACGAGGAAAATCAAACTGTAGATACATGCGATATTTCTGTCGCCACCTTGAAGATAAGGAACCATAATCATCGGAAATGTCTTAATCTTTCCTCCCCCTATTAAAAGAGTAATGAAATACTGACTAAAGGATACAATATACGACATACAAAATGCAGAGAGCATCACTGGTGTTAATATTGGTAAGGTTATCTTACAGAATGCATATGTTGGTGATGCTCCCAAAACTCTCGCCTGCTCTTCCAGTTTATCCCCGGCAGCTTCCATTCCATCCATAATCAACCGCACTGCATAAGGTAAAGAATAGATAAGGTGTGCGACCACCACCCCCGTAACCGTATTATTCCATCCGATACGAATAAATGTCACCTGAATTCCCATAGCAAATACAGTAGCCGGCACCATGAATGGCAAAACTGTAAAAAAGTGTATCCAATATTTCCCACGAAACTCATAAAAGAGAAGTGCCTTTGATGTCATAAGTCCAATCGTTACTGCAAGAAGTCCAACCAAGAATGAAATATAAATACTGGAAAAAAACACCTGAAACAACTGCTCTTTCCTTCCCCATACTTCTCTTATAGCTCGGGTGGAAAATACCTGGGGAATGATATCCGGCCAAGCCCACCTCTCCGTAAATACCCACACTCCGAGAAGAATCAACGGAAGCAGAATGCTAATTACAAGCAGCCATATTACAATTCTATTCCATATGGTCTTTCTTTTCTGCATCATGACCGTTCACCTTCCTTCTTAAGCATCAGATGGAAATATACCAAAGCACTGATCAGCGAGATTAAGATAATCATACCATTCACTGCCATCGCATATGGTCTATTTCTCAGATCAGGATGAACATATTGTTGATAAGCCAATATCGGGAGCGCTTTCGGCACTGTTGCTCCTAATAAAAGCGGCAATTCATATGCCCCAAGTGCAAAGACAAAAATAATCAGGAATCCGCTGCAGATGTTTTTCCTGCATAACGGCAAAGTCACTTTCCAAAAGGCGGTCCATGCTCCAGCCCCCAGATTAACTGCGGCTTCCCCCAGTCTTCCATTAATGTTTTCCATCAACACAATTACAAAATAGATAATAAACGGAATCTCTTTCCACAGATATGCCAGAACAACGCCTATTCCATTAGACTGGTACAGCAATGCAGGAAACTGTTGTTGATCCTGAATCCACCCCAGTGCATAAGCAATTCTTGCCAACACTCCATTGCTCGCAAATACATTGATAATAAAAAGCGCTACCACCACATGTGGCACAACAATAGGCAGCTGAATGATTCGCATCATACCCTTACTTGCTTTTCCACGCATAACAAATACAGCACAAAAGAAAACTCCAATAATAGTAGCCCCTGCTGAAGATATCAATGCAATTCGAAGACTATACTTCACAGAATTCAGAATCTCCGGTCTTGTAAATATCTCTTTATAGTATTTTAGTGTTGGTTCTGTTAAGCCAAAAGCTGGAATCACTCCTAAACTTTGGGTGATTCCAGTCACTAATCCTATAAAAAATATAATTGTTAACAACATCTGCGGAATTAATAAAACATATGGTACTGATTTTTTCCGCATTATTTTCCAACAACCTCTTCTAACCAGATTTCTTCAATAATTGGTACTAACTGAGCAGACATTTCCGGTAAACGTTTTGACAACAATTCATCCTGCGGAATCGTTCCCTGTCCAAGATCTACTGCATCAAAAACTTTTTTCTGTTCTTCAGATAATTTGCTATTATCCAGAACCGGTATTACCTTTAACGTATCATACCGATCTGCCTGAATCTCAGGAGAAAGCATCTCATTGATTGCAACCATTGCTCCAGCTTTGTTCGAAGAATTTGCTGCAATTGCCATAAAGTTCGTATTACCAATCGTACCGTTATCAAACTGGAACGCCTGTGTAGTCTCTGTATAAGTTCCGTCCGCAATCTTTAATGCAGTGTCATAAGCACCGTAGGTCATATTCATAACCAGCTCACCGTCCGCAAACATCTGATCCACTGTTGTGGATGAATCCGGGAATGTCTTTCCCTCATTCCATAGGTACGGATTCAATTCTTTCAAATATTCCATTGCCGGTGCGACTGCTTCTCTTACTACCTCTTTATCCGCTTCCATTGTCAAGAACTGCTCATAGCCACAGATTTCGTAAATAATATTTCTTACGAACGCGCTTCCTGTAAAATCAGGCAATGCCGGGTAAGTAACTTTTCCTGGATATTTCTGTACAAACGCTTTCAGTTCTTCTGCCGTCTTTGGAAGTTCTGGTGTAACAGCGGTATCTGAAATCATCACCATCTGTGCTTTTCCATATGGCGCTTCATACCCTTCGATCGGATAAGCAAAATCCAGTGTTACATCCTCAGATTCTGCATCTACATACTCCTGATAATTAGGAAGTTCCTCTACAAAAGGTCCGTAAAGCATCTTGTTTTCTTTTGCGGACTGGAAGTTTTCTCCATTGATCCAGATCATATCAATGCTTCCATCCTCTTCTCCTGCATGGATTTCCCCGGATAACTGACTTAATATCTGATCAATATCCATAGGCACTCTCTCCATAGTAATATCATACTTTTCCTTCATTACTGGAGCAAATTCATTGTCCAGCCAATCATTGAGCATCTCGTCTCCACCCCATCCATAGAATGTTACGGTAGTGCCTTTGGCCTCCTCCTTAAGTTCGTCAAAACTCATCTCGCTGATTTCTTTGTCACTTTTTGTTTCTTTCTTGTCTGCACCGGCACATGCTGCTAATGACAGGGACATTGTCAGTGCAAGCACTGCTGCCACTAATCTCTTCTTCATTTCCCTGCTCCTCCGTATCTATAAAATTTCTTCTAAAATCCCTATAACGTCCTTCACCATTCCAGGACAGAATGACATCATTCTACCACTTTCCAATGCTTCTTGGAACCCCTCTGGCTTAGATACATCATATCCTAAGAGTTCTTTACAGTTACATGATGTGCGTTTTTCAAAAAACTTCTTCTTAAACTCAGCACTTTTTGCCATCATGACATCCTTCTGTGCGAGGAGCTGGTCTGCATCATAGTGTCCGTATTTCATTCCGATTACCATTAACGCTCCTGTGAAAGCGCCACAGGTATCCGCCTGCATCATACCTCCGCCAAAGCAGGCAGATACTTTATTTGCAATCTCTTCAGATATTCCAAGCCGCTCTGCAAAATGAACCATTACTACCTGGGAACAGTCATATCCTTGCATAAACTTCTCCTGAATCGCTTTTTCTTCCATGTTCTACTCCTCCTCTATTCTGTTGCTCCACCGCAACTTGAGCCTTGTCCTGCTGTGCATCCATAACAATGTTTTCCAAAACAAATTTTTCTCTTTGTATAAGGTTTCCCAACCAAGTCTGCAATATTTTCTTTTTTCAGAACAGGGAGATCCGCCGCCTGGTTAAAATCACAATCATATACTCTCCCATCCCATCCAACGGAAAGCTGATTTCTACACATCATCGTTGGTAATGTTGCTGCATTAAATGCGCCGTACAATTTCTGCAGATAACTCTCCAGATTGCCGGATCGCTTCAAGAATCCTGCAAATCTTCCTGTTGGATTGTTCGTAATCGTAAAGAGATTATTGAATACAATTCCAAAGTCTGCCATTAGACGCTGCTTATATTCTTTTTCCATAGCACCCTGCTCCGGTGGGAAAAAAGCTCCATTCGGATTGTACACAAGGTTAATCACAAGTTCCGGGTCTTTCCCATAGCCAAGGCTGTTTAATTTCTGCAGGATTTCAATAACCCCGTCAAACACACCATCGCCACGCTGTCGATCTGTCTCTTTCGCACGATAATAAGGAAGTGATGCCACAATCTCCACCTTGCGATCTGCCAGGAACTGTGGAATATGTGCATATTTTTCTTCTTTCATTATCACAAGATTCGATCTTACGATTACATGATCACATACTTTCGTCACTTCATCTACAAACCACTCAAAATGCGGATTCATCTCCGGAGCACCTCCGGTAATATCTACCGTCTTAAACCCCCACTCTTTGTATAACTGAAGACAGGCCTCCAGTGTCTCACGAGACATAACCTCTATTCTTGCAGGGCCAGCCTCAACATGGCAATGCTTACACGCCAGGTTACACAGTCTTCCCACATTAATCTGCAGAACCTCCAGATTGTCCAACGTATATTTCACACTCTCATCTTTGATACATTCTTCAAATGCCGGGACACTTGTTGTCTCCGCTAATCTTAAATTCTCACTCATCCTTAAAACTCCAATTTCTTTACGATATTTTTCATCTGTACTCCATGCACTAAAGAGGCGCCGCCACGAATTGCACATGCTACATGAATGGCCTCTGTCATCTGTTCCTCATTGACACCTTTATTCAGACAGTCATTTGTATAAGAGTCAATGCAATACGGACACTGAATTGCAGATGCAACAGCCAGTGCAATTAACGACTTCTCTCTTGCTGTCAGTGCTCCTTCTGCGAATACAGAACCATAATAATTCATAAATGTTTCCCACAACTGTGGAGCCTCTTCTCCCATTGTTCCAAACTTTGCCAGATCTTCTGGATTGTAATACGTATCCATGTTCTTCCTCCTTGTATTTTAAGTATTTAATAAAGAATTTTTTAATTCAAAAAATTTTTTTGTATTTCTGTTTTCTTCTTTCTTCACCCACGAAACCTCAACTTTACGTCGAACACCCTGTGGGCTCTCTCCCATTAGGTAGATAATATCTGCCACCATCACTGCTTCTTCTACATCATGCGTCACAATAAAGATTGTCTGTTTCAATTCCTTCCACAATTCTAATGTCAATTGCTGCATCTGTATGCGAAGTTTCGGATCCAACGCTGAAAATGGTTCATCCATCAGCAGCATCTCCGGACGTAGCACAAGCGTTCTTGCCAGCGCAGCTCTCTGCTGCATACCACCCGACAATTCCCTTGGATAATACTTAGCATAGTCTTCTAACTGAACCATTTTTAAAAATGTTTCTACCTGCTCTTTTCTCTCCCCTTTGGGAATTCCCTTGCGTTTCAATCCATACTCTACATTGCCTTTTACCGTCAGCCATGGGAAAAGTGCAGGACTTTGAAACACAACACCTCGGCTTTCCTCTTCTGGGATATTTCCTGACTCATAACATTCAAACCCGGCAAGTATACTGAGCAGTGTACTTTTTCCACATCCACTCGGTCCAAGAACAGCCGTAATCTTTCCTTTCTCTATATCCATAGATAAGTCATCGAATACCTGAATCTGTTCTCCATTTTTATTTTCAAAAGATTTGTTCAAATGTTCTATTCTATATACATTATCCTTCATTAGAACTATCCTCCATCAGTCCTCTTCCAAATGTCCGGCATAATTTCACCAGAATCCAGTCGCAGAACTTTCCGGTAATTGCAATCACAACCATACAAGCAAGAACAATATCTACATGTCCCAACATTCTTCCATCCATCATGATTGCCCCGATTCCTTTAGTCACTCCGGTCATCTCACCAAGCACCAGATAGGCCCATGACACTCCAAGTGCCAACCTGAGTCCTACAATTACATGACTAAATGCTGCCGGAAAGATAACAGTAAAGAATAGTATCATTTTCTTAGCTCCCAGCATCTTACCTGCCCGGATATATATTTCCGGCACTCTTGATGCCCCCTCCTGCGTATTCAAATATACAGGAAAAAATGCTGCAAGTGAGATTAAAAATAATGTATTTTCTTCTCCTACACCAAACCATACCATACCAAGTGGCAGATATCCAATTCCCGGAACCGCTCGAAGTGCCTGTATCATCGGATCGCACATCTTTCTCAGTAATGGAACTCGCCCAGTCAGAAATCCGAGTATCATTCCTGTCACACCTGCAACGCAGAATCCTTTTCCAACACGAAGTGTACTGATCAACAGATTTTCCAACATTTTACCGCTATAAGGAGATGCTTGCATATTACCAAATATAAAATCAAAAAATACGATTGCAAATTCTTTTGGTGAAGGAACAACATAACTCTGTACTGCATTATTTTGTGTGGATAAAAACCATACAATTAATACCATAATCGGAATGATAGTCCCTATAAACCGATCCTGTAAACTTTTTTTCTTCATCTTGCTTCTTTCTATGATTTATCAGCATTTTCCAAAAATGTAAGATTAAACATTGCATCTACATCCGGAACTTCATTGATAATTCCAAGCTCTTTCATTTTTTGTGCCAGATTCTTGGTATGCTCTATGAATGTCTCATCGATATTCCCACATAACTCAATATTCTCTGCAGACACTTCCATAATCTCTTTGTCTGTTCCGAATTCATATGCTTTTTTAAACCATGCATCCTTATTTTCTGTCAAATAATCGGATGCTTTTAAGTGTGCATTTACCAAATCCTGTACCAACTCTGGATTCTCCTTGATGGTATCTTCTGTCACGATCATGGCTGCATTAATCGTATCAATACTATCATCAAAATACGGATAGCTTAAAACTCTTCCGTATCCTTTTACAATTGCCTCTGATGGATATGGCTCTCCACTACAGAACGCATCAATCTTTCCATCCTGTAATGCCTGCCCCATATCAAAAAAGTCAATTCTTACTAATTCTACATCCGTTTCTGGATTAAGACCTGCTCTTTCTAATACATCCAGAAGGAGTGCATGGTGCATTGTCCCCGGTACATAAGCAATAGTTTTTCCCTTCAGATCTGCTTCTGTCTGAATATCAGAGTCTTTTCCAACTACAAGTGCAGAACACTTATTACATAAACTAGATACAATCTTAACCGGCTCTCCATTCGCAGCGGCGGAAATAGCTGTCACTAATGTTGTTCCTGTCATATCTAATTCTCCTGCAAGAAGTGCGGCTTTCTGATCACCCGGGTTCGTAAATGGCGCTACTTCGATTTCGTATTTTTCATCCGTAAACTGCTGATAGAAAAACGGCTGTATCGTCTGTGCTGTCTTCCAGGTTCCTACCTTCACCTGAACCGTCTCTTCCTTCTGTCCCTTATCAACTGTATTTTCTTTTTCCTGACATCCTCCTAAGATTAAGGATGCTCCTAACGCTGCTGCCATCAATGCAGCTTTCCATCGTTTACTGTTCTTCATCATAGTTTCTTTTCCTTTTCTTATATATGATATTCATTCTGATTCAGCCATTCTTTTACCTCATCAATATGCAATCCTTTCCAATATTCTTCTTGAAAATCGGCATCTCTTGGTATCGCTCCCGTTTCCAAAGTAATAACATTGGCTCCATATCGCACTGCCAATTCACTGGCCGGATGTGTACAGATATCTTTTACTGTTCTTCCGCATGCTAGACGCAGAACTGCCGTAATCTGTGCCATCCTCTTTTCGCTGATCATCGGAACATTCTCAAACGGAGTCCCTGCTACCGGAACTCTCGCCATCACACCACAGACATCCGTCTGATAATGCAAGGTTTCTAGAATCTTCTCCGCAATTTCTTCATTCGTATGTTCTATCCCCACCGGCTCCACCCAGAATCCAAGCTTCATCTTAGAATCACGAATCACTTCTACGGTGTGCACTCGATCTTCTACCCGGAACCTGGTGTCTACCCCTTCTCTCAATCTAACACAGTGATAAGCAATTCTGCCTCCGCACTCATACATAGATTCCGCATCTGCCTCTTCCAGTTCCCCTATATTACATCCAAGCTCATAATCTCCCGGAACTGCTTCGCGAATACTCTTTATAATCTTTCCCAAGGAATTTGGATCGTAAAATTCTGTTGAACGAAGTAATATATAATGAAAATCATTTTTCACATAATATCTTACTTGTCGGACCATCCCTTCCAAGGTATATTCTTTCTCTTCTTTTACGATTCCCCAAGATTTTCCAAGAGAACAAAATTTGCAATCCATCTCACAAGGTTTGTAATCAACCCCTATGGCACCCCACAATCTTGCTTTTCCCTCTGTAACTTCCTGTGCCACTTCATGTGCCGCCATACCGAGTGCTTCTACTTCCTCTGATTTCGGATCTATGGAAAGCAATGCTATAAGTTCTTCTTTGGTAAACGGCTCTCCTCTGAAAGCTTTTTCTTTCGCTCTTTCAACCCTGCCAAACATATTTCTCTTCTCCTAAAGCTATCCTACCAGTATTTTGAATTTTCCCGATTCCTTCTATTATGTTCTATATCTGCGTCCTCTTGTGGAAATCCGAGAATAACCGGCAACAGATGCCATACATGTTCACACCCGTTACGTCTCAGATTTCCTGTACAGGATGCGCAATAAGTATAGATTTTCTCATATCCTTTCTTTCGAATCTTATCCGCAAATCCATTGGCAATCTCTGGTTCTGATGATTTCGCACATCCTCCAAGACCACAGCATTGAACATCTTTTATACATTGTATCTCATTGGTAAAAAATGTCTGTACAGATTCTTTCCAAAAACCTTCCATCCGATCGGGGCACGGCTGAAAAATGTATGGATTTTCGTCATCTATATTCTCCCCAATCTGAAGTTCCTTGATTTTCTCATATATAGACACGACTCGAACGTCCACTTTATCTTTCAAATACAAATAGCAGTTGGGACAAACGGTTATCAACTCTTCAATCTGATTTTCACACAATCTCTGTTGAATTCTTTGTATGCTTTCCCCAGCTTCCTTTGTTAATCCTAATTCTCTTACAGGTTTTCCACAACACTCATATATGGTTCCTATGTCGTACGATTCCAGAAATAACTTACTAAGTTTCTTTGTAGAATTTGGAAAATATGCCGGAAAGTTGCACCCCATAAACAGCACACTTTTATATCCTCCAAGACGATAATTCTGATACAGATAATCGATCTTTTCTTCCAATAATTTCTCATATCCGCCAATCACCGGATTCCCATGATTCTCTCTTGTTTGCTCTTCTCTTATCATCTGCATAATGACTTTTCCATCAATCCCTTTCGGACAATATGCAGCGCACTCTCCACACATAAAGCAATGAAAAGATAATTCTTTCAGCCTCTCAAGATTATCAAGGCTATGATCCAATCCGTATTTACATAAAAAATCACAGTGTGCTGTACATTGCCCACACCGTAAACACCCTTCCATAAGATTTATATAGCTTTTCATCTATCTTCCCTTCTCACTTAGGATACTTTTAGTATAACAAAAATCAACCTACACTTGTAATTGTTTTTATCTATAATCATCTATGCATATAGATGAAATCTGTGATATGAGTAATGGTGCACTTTTTCTTGTCTAAATTTCATAACACGCAATTTCCTAAACTGATGATGTTTCTTTCTATATAATTCTGTATATATAGATAATAACAATTTTATTCTATATGTAAAACTCTATATAATGAAATTGTAACCTATATCAATATTTTAAAGGAGAGATTATGAAGAAAAAATTATTAATGCTTCTCCTGGCCGGAGTTTTGGTCTTCAGTAATTCAATGCTTGTGCTGGCGGAGGAATCAACGGTTTCACCAACAGAAGAAGGTACTGATGCAGACACTACTAACAATACTGATATCAATACTGATATTAATACTGATACAAATACTCCTGGTCAGGATTCAATAAACGATGTCATTCCAAATGACATACAAACGTATGGTAATACCAACGATACAGTCACGGGAAAAGAGGCTGTAGATGCAATCAATAACGAAACGGTTCTGATTATTGATGTCCGTACTTCCGGCTCCTACGTAACAGGTCACTTAAAGGGATCTCTTTCACTTCCTGTATTTGCTGCCGGAAATGTAATTGAGGGTGCTGAGGCAGAAGCTCTGTGGACTGCATTTAACTCTTATGTACAAAGTAACCCGGGAACTTTTACTGGTAAAGATATCTATGTTCTTTGTAATAGTGGAAGTCGTGGAGCTCAGAAGGCTAAAGAATTATTAAATAATCTTGGATACACGAACGTCTTTACCATTGTAGGTGGCGCGAAAGATGAAACTATTCAGGCTGCCTTTATCACAGAATACAATTTTGTAGATGGAGTTACAGCTGCTAATGAAATTGGTGCTGCTGACAAACTATTCTTAGATGTACGCGGAAATAGTGTCTATGCAACAGGTCACTTAAAGGGCTCTCTTTCACTTCCTGTATTTAATTCTGTAAGCAATAGTGTTGATGATGCAGAAGCACTCGCTAATCAAACTGCTTTTACGAATTATGTGAAGACTAATCCAACTACTTTTGCCGGAAAAGACATCTATATTCTTTGCAACAGTGGCTCACGCGGTGCTCAAAAAGCAACTCAACTGCTGGTAGATCAGGGAATATCCCAGAAAAATATCTTTACAATTAAGGGCGGTGCGAAAGATACGAATATAAAGGCTAAATTAACCTATGTATCTGCAGACGCCGCAATCAATGCTATTGGTAATAAGGATATTCTTCTTCTTGATGTACGTGCTGCCAGTGTATATGCAGCAGGTCACTTAAAAGGATCTCTTTCACTTCCTGTATTTGCGGAAGGAAATGTAATTGAGGGTGCTGAGGCAGAAGCATTATGGGCATCATTTACCGCATATGTAAAATCCAACCCGTCTACTTTTGGAAACAAAACTATTTATGTTCTTTGCAACAGCGGAAGCCGCGGTGCTGTAAAAGCTACTGAGTTATTACACAATGAAGGATATACAAATGTCTTCACCATCGAAGGTGGTGCCAAGAACGAATCTATTCAGGCTAAATTCATAACAACAGAACAGGAACAACAGGCGAATCAGAATACTGGAACAACTACGGATAAGAAATCATCTGTTACTGTTGCCACTAAAAATAGTGTACCAGAAACCGGCGATACCTCTCAGACATTTATGTATCTCCTTTTATTAGCTGCTTCTAGTGTAATTCTTGTTTTCAGAAAAAGAGTCGCAAGATAAGATATTAATCAAAATTGGTATTTTATTAATATAGGTTACATTACAAAGAGCCATTATCATGATTGATAACGGCTCTTATTTATCCCTTCGAAAATATCAATATAAAGGTCACTTTATAAGATAAATCTATCTTCCTTTCCAAAGTCTTGGCTGTATCTTTTACGAAGCACATGCTATAATTTATTTGCATGTAGGTATATCATGGCTTCGGTCAAGATACATGTGTGGTCTCGGGAACTCGATGAACAATTGATACAATTTAAGATTCGGTAAAGAAAGTATAATTCACTTTCCCATGTATCATCATGTGGTGTAGCCCGTAATCATTGAGTATCCGGTTATTAATCCGTTCAGTTGCCGTACGCTGGTTATAGATTTTGTGCCTTACAAAGGAAGAATGCATGTTAGCATTAGAAGATGCATCCCCAGAGGCAGTATTAATGAGAGGTGTCGCATCTGACATCATTCGTAGAAAAACAGGAAACACAGGAGCAATTTTCGGACAGATTGGATTCGAGTGTTCTCCTTGCAGTGGAAACTGTCCGTTCTGTTCTTTTGCAAAAGACTACACAATGATGCCAATAATCAACATGTGTGATGAAGCAATTGCAGAAGCTACAAGAAATTTTACAGGTGGGGATGATTTATACGGATTATATTTAATGACAATGGCTGATTACGATCTTGATGAGTTCTTAAGAAAAGTAGAGATTGTAAAACGGAACAAAGATGCCAATCTAAAGCAGAAAAGAGGAATATAATAATGAGTAAAAGAAGATTTATGGTTGTAAGTGGATTCCTTGGTGCAGGGAAAACAACAACAATGTTGGCTCTTACGAGATATATAAATAATCATGGTAAAAGAGCAGCGATTATTGCGAATGACCTTGGAGCAAGCAATATCATCGATGCAGAGTATTCAAGTCGATATGATGTAGAAGTAACACCGATTGCAGGGACATGTATTTGTTATGTTGGGGAAGTGTTAAATGAATGTATTGAACGATTAAATAAAGTTCCAAAAGATATTGTAATGTCCGATATTCCAGGTTGTGGAATCGGTGCATTAGAACATGTATACGGGAGACTGGATAGAGATTATAAAGATGACTATACATTAGCACCATTTACAGTAGTAACAGACCCTGAGAGACTTCGTATGATTATGCCAGAACAGGCAGATATCAATTTACCAGAAGAGTTGAAATTCTTATTGGATGCACAATTAAAAGAAGCAGATTGTGTTGTATTAAATAAGACAGACTTAATGACACAGGAAGAAATCGACCGCTACATGAAGTTCCTCAAAGAAGTTTGTCCTGATATCCCGGTTTTTGCGATTTCTGCAAAAGAAGAAACAGGATTAGAACCACTTGTTGATTATATTTTAACAGAAGAAAGCCGTGTAAATATTACAGATATTGGGTACGGTGGTGAAGAATTTCTTTCTGCGGAAGAAAAAATGTCCTGGTTCAACAGAAGTGTCTATATTACAACAAAGGATGAAAGTGAATTTGATGCAAATCAGCTTGTAGACGATTTGATTGATGAAATTCGTGATGGGCTGATTGCAAATAGAAAAAATGTTCCACATCTTAAAACATTTGCAATTGGGAAAGAAGGAGATTATGGGAAATGCAGCTTGATTGGTGTTGACTATGATATTCTTCATGATCAACGACTACAGGAAAAGACATCAAAATTAAAACTTGTTATAAATGCAAGAGCAGTCTGTGAATCAGACTTATTAATTGACATTGTAGACGATGCTTTTGAAGCTATCAGAGATCAGTACAATGTAAAAGTGAAAACGTTCTTTAGTGAATGCTTTGGGATGATGGATGAAGGATATAAAGATTGATAGATAATACAATTCATAAACAGGTAAGTGAATATTATGGGAAAATCTTAAAAAGCAATGATGATCTCAAGACAAATGCTTGTTGCACAAGTTCAGCACCTCCACGTTACGTGCGTGAGATTTTACCGATGATTAAAGATGAGATTTTATCTCGCTTCTATGGATGTGGCTCGCCAATTTCTATGGGATTAAAAGGCCGTACAGTTTTAGACTTGGGATGCGGGACGGGAAGAGACGTTTTCATTCTGTCAAAACTTGCTGGAGAAAATGGTCATGTACACGGTGTGGATATGACTCCGGAACAAATTGAAGTTGCAATCAAATATCAAGAAGAACAAGCACAAATTTTTGGATTTTCAAAAGTAAATACAAGTTTTCATCTGGGATACATTGAAGATTTGAAGAGTCTTGGAATCGAAGATAATTCAGTGGATGTGGTAACTTCAAATTGTGTAATCAATTTATCACCATTCAAAGAGCTTGTTTTCAAAGAGGTATATCGTGTCTTAAAAGAAGGTGGAGAACTTTGTTTCTCCGACATATTTGCAGACAGAAGACTTCCGGAAGAAGTGAAAAACGACCCAGTGATGCATGGAGAGTGTATGGGTGGGGCAATGTACTTTGAAGATTTCCGACGTTTGCTTGAAAAGTGTGGATTCACAACATACTACATTGTAGATAAGACACCTATTCAACCAAATGATTTTGAAATTGCACGTAAGGTTGGAGACATTAAATTCTTCTCTTGTACAGTGCGTGCTTTCAAGTGTGAAGAGTTGGAAGACCGTGAAGAAAATTACGGTCATAGTGCGACATATCTTGGTACCATGGAAGAAAACAAGCGATACTTTGACTTTGATGAAAATTATCGTTTTGTAAAGAATAAGCCACTTGGTGTAAGCGGAAATGTTGCTAAGATTTTAAAAACATCACGAATGAAAGAGCATTTTCTGGTAGAAGGAACAGGAGAGGTGCATCATGGACTTTTTGGTGCCTTAGCTCTTCGAGTAAATCCAACACAATATGATGGAACTGCAAAGATTACAGCAAAAATATTGGATGAAGAAGCAGAACGATACGATATCCCTGCATTCATGGACAATGTAAGAGGAATGGATAAGTTATATTCCCGAGAAAATCTTACTACGATGCAGGTAAATGTGGGATACAAGTGTAACTTGACCTGTACACATTGTTTCTTAGAGTGTGGTCCGAACAAAACGGAGATGATGACGAAAGAAACTATGGATATGTGTTTGAAGGCGTTCAAACGTGGCGGATTTCAGGTGATGGATATTACTGGAGGCTCTCCGGAGATGAATCCAAACTTAGAATATCTCATTGAAGAAGCTAGTAAACTTGGCAAGGTGCTTGTTCGTACAAATCTAACTATTTTAAAAAGTACAAAATTTGAGCATCTGATTGATGTTTATGCAAAATACAATGTAAGGATTGTAAGTTCATTGCCATATTACAGTGAAGAGGTTGTAGAAAAACAAAGAGGAGACCATGTGTTCCAGTCATCCATCGAAGTGCTTCAAAAGCTGAATGCACTTGGATACGGTATAAAGGAAGACCTTTGTTTGACACTTGTATATAACACAGATGGACCATATCTTCCACCAAATGAATTTATGTTGGAAAATACATATCGTAAAGTATTGAAAAATGATTTTGGAATTGTATTTACAGATTTGATTGCAATTGGTAATGTGCCGATTGGACGATTTGGGCAAGATATGCGAAGCCGAGGGAAACTTGGTTCCTATTTAAAATTACAATGTGATAATTTCAATGAGGATAATGTGCCAAAAGTTATGTGTAGAGACCAAGTAAATGTTGATTATGATGGAAGCCTTTATGACTGCGAATACTATCATGTACTTGGTATAAAGCCACATGGACCAAAGCATATTTCAGAATTAACAGAAACACCAGCGAAACAGAGGAAAATCAAGACATGTACTCTTTGTTATAGTTGTACAGCTGGATACGGAAGTAGCTGTGGCGGTAATTTGTCACACTAGGAAAATCTGGAGATATGCTGAATATCTGTCAAAAGGTTGTAAGTGATACATATAGATAGGCTTGGCAAACCGCCAAGCCTATAAATCAAGAAAAGTTGATGGGATTTTGATAGACAACTTTTTATTTTATGATTTCATTTATGTTGTCCAAAAATTGGTCATCCAGATACGCTTCCAATTTACGGAAGGTTGACTCATTAAAGATTGCTTTCTCTGGGTTCTGATATTCTATCCATGCCATGGCACACCAGGTAATTCCTCTTAAGCAGGTAATCGGAATATACACATGAACTCTTTCTCTTAACCCCCGTACATCAAATCTTCCACCCACCTTATCCAGATAAGCATCTATAAATTGTTCGATTTGATCTTGGGTAAGGATAACATCTGTTTTCCAAAAGGTCGTAGTCGGAGCAAGAAAGTGTCCAAGATCCTGTGCAGGATCTCCATATAGAGGCTTCTCCCAATCAATCAGATATTCCCCCTCATCACCGATTAAAAAATTGGTGGAATTCAATTCTGTATTGATACAGCACTTATAGGATGATTCCTTCAGACTATCCACTCTTTTCCATCCAAGGTCTAACATCTTTCTTATTTTTGCCTTTTTCCCCTCATCTCCCAGTGGAGAATCCATATAAGTACATACCATCTCTTCACATTCATTTAAAATTGCCCGAAGCGGATTGCCTGGATCAATCAGAGAATGGTTTTCTGGTACATTCACACTATGAATATCAACCAGACAACCAGCTGCTCTTAGTAATTCTCGATTATAATCCAACGCATGACCTGGAAGATACTCCATGACCATAATCCCCTGTTCCATGTATGTAAAACTTCCATCCACATAGACAGGCGCCGGTGTACGTCCTGATTCTTTTAATAATTCAAGTGCTTTATATTCATATTCAATTTGATTACTCAGATGCATCTGGCTTCCATAATTAATGCGAAACACCATCTTCTTACCGGTTACCGGATGAATAAACCAGTAATTTCGATTATATTCTCCCTGCGCCAGCATATGATATTCTTCTGTAACTTCTTCCGGAAGCCCCATGACCTTCCTATAATGGGGCTGTCTGATATATTCCTCTAATTGTGTTTGATTCATCTCTGCTCCTTCTATCTAATATCTTCGTACATATCTGCAAGTTTCTGAACCTGTACTTTATCACGATACATCTTCCTCATACGATTCATTTTCCACATTAATCTTAACTTTGGTATCATTCCTCGTGGATATCTGCGATCTGAAGTATAGATTCTCTTATTTGCCATACCAAGTTTAATGCCAGCTTCCTTCAATGTCAGGGATAACTGATAATCTTCCATAATCGGAATCTGTGGAAACATTCCTAATTCAAAAAATAATTCTCTTTCCATAAACATTCCCTGATCCCCAAACATTACCTTGCGATCTTTCACTCTGTAGTTTGATATAACCCGGCATATGAACATCAATGGACTTTTGGAGCGGAATGCAATACCAAAACATCCCGCACGATATTCTCTCATAACCGTTCGGATTTCCCCTAGTACATTTTCAGGCAATTCACTATCACAATGGAGAAAAAATAAGATGTCACCTGTGCTTTCCAAAGCACCTTGGTTCATTTGATTAGCCCTTCCCTTTTCAGCAGAAATGACTCTATACCCTGGTTCTATAAGAGTCTGTGTTTTATCAGTGCTTCCACCATCTACTAATATAATTTCACACTGTTCTTTCAGTGAGGAAAGTTGTCTTTGCAACGGCACAATCAATTTTTCTTCATTATAAACTGGAATAATAATTGAGATCTTTGCAATTTCAGATACATACTTTCCTGTTTCTGTTTTGTATAATCTGTTATTTTCTCTCATATGATTTCTATACTTTTGCAAATCAGAGGGTGTATCCATATCCAAAAGTTCTTCTGTATAACCAACCCTAATACTTTCCGCTTGTAAACGTTTGAGTGTCTCATAAAATACAGAACTATGTCCGTATTGTTCGAGACCAAACACTTGTGGATATAACTTCTTCATTCCAACCAAATAGTAACCACCATCTACGGTCTTTCCAAACACAACATCCTTTTTATCCAGCACTTCAAATGCTTTCATAAGACAAGATGTCTGCAATTCCGGTACATCTGTTCCTATCAACAGACAGGAATCATATTCTTTTTTTAACACCTCTTCAAATGCATTGCACATTCGATTTCCCAGGTCATTTCCCTTTTGAGGGAAATAGTTTTTTTCTGTCCCCAAAATATCCATAATCTGTCTCTTATATTTTTCCTCGTCCGGTGTATAGCAAACATAAATATCTGCGGCACATTGTTCACATACTCTTCGAATATCCTTTAGAAAGCAAGTATGCAAATGCTCACACTGATCCGGCGTTAATGTCGGCATCATTCGTGTCTTTGTTTTCCCCGGAATCGGTACTCTGGTAAATATAATGATTGCTTTTTTCATGAAGAACCTCTATTTTTTGCTTTTCTTATTTTTTTCAGTATATATCTTTCGAATCAATACAATCAATGCAGATAATGCGAACAAAAGCATTAAGCCTGTCACAAACATTTTCGCACCACCGGTCAACATTCCTCCAACATAGGAATATACAATGGTTGCCGGAAGTTGTCCAAGCCCGGTTGCCAGGAAGAATGCACCAAAAGACATAGAAGTTAGTCCCGCCGCATAGCTTACGATATCAAAAGAAATAAATGGAAGTAGACGGCAGATAAGTATTGTATTTTTGCCATATTTTTCAAAAAATGTATCGATCTGCTTAAGACCTGCTTTACTTGTCAATTTTTCTGCTACATCTCTTCCAAGAATTCTCGCTATAAAGAAACACACCGCTGCACCAGCCATAGCGCTGGACCATGAAAGGATTGCACCTTGCCACCAGCCAAAAAGATTCGCATTTGCAAATGTGATCAGAAATGCCGGGAGTGGCGCTGCAATGGATTGTAATATCATTAACAAGAATGAAATTACCGCTGCATATGCTCCATAGGAAGCTACAAAATCTTTCACAACCGTAAAATCACCACTTGCAAACATACGGAAAATCTGATTCATCAATTCTCTTACGGATGGCACCAAATAATAACTTGCCACTAAAATGGCTAATATAACAATTACTACCACTTTCTTTATCCAGTTTTTCTGTTTTGTCATCTGTTCTTTCATATCCTCTTCTCCTACCAATATTTTGTCTTCATTCTGTTTAATAGAGATTTATGTGTATCTGGTCTCTCTTTTGTCCCCAATATTTCTATCAAAAGATGCTCTGTTCTTTCATATCCTCTTCTCACAAGATTTCCTGCACAAGATGCACAATAAGTATAAATTTTATCATTTCTATCTAGACTTTCCAACATTTCATCCGCAAGTTCTGGTTCTTTTCCTGCTGCACATCCACCCAATCCACAACACTGTATGTTTTTCAATTGTTCCGGCTGTTGGCTAAGATAATACTTGATCGTCTCTAACATTGCTCCATCTTCTCTGTCCGGACAAGGTGTAAATACCGTCAGTCGCTGTTCTATCTTTTTTCCGATTCCAAATTCAGCTAGTTTTTCATAAATACTTACAACTCTAATATCCAATCTTGGCTGCAGAAATGCATAACAATTCGGGCACAAGGTAATAATTTCTTCCACACCTTGCTCTGTTAGTTTCGTCTGTATCTTTTCTATAATTTGATTTTCCCGGTCTTCCATACCAAGTTCAGCAATTGGTTTGCCACAACAATCGAATACCATTCCTATTCCAGCCTTCTCCTTTAGTGTCTCAGCCAGATATCTTGTTGTTTTCGGATAAAAAGATGGAAAATTACATCCCGGAAACAATACACTCTTTCCAGAAAGGTTTTTATAATTGCGAAACAAATACCTTTCTTTTTCAATTTTTAACATTCCATATCCTTTTTCTGGAATTTTGTTATTGTTTTCTTTTACTTTCTGCCTCCGGATTTGAAGAATTTTCTGTCTCCCATCAATTCCTATCGGACATACTTCTGTACATTTTCCACACAAAAAGCAATGATATGCCAGTTCTTCTAACTTCTCCGTATCTCCAATATCTATCCCGTATTTTTTTAAAAATACACAGTTCTTCTGACAGACTCCACAATGAACACATGCATTTTCATCAACGGACTTATTCTCCTTCATTCACATCCTCCTGTATATATTTCTTTTTTAAAAGTACTCCTGTTAGAATTACAATAACTGCCAATACAATGGCAATTCCAATATATAAGCCCCTGTTCTCTGTATCTGTAATGCCGGCTGTTCCAATCGTATACATGGCTGTTCCAGGTAGCATAAATATGAATGACCCAATCGTATATGTACGAAAAGAAATATCTGTAATTCCATAAGCAAAGTTTTGAAGGTTATATGGAAATACCGGAACGACTCTTGTTATAAGCAATACAAATAACTCATTTTTGCCTGATTCATCAAATAACCATTTTTTCAGATATTTATTCTTCATTACCAATGGTTTTATCCCGTCCTTTAAAAAGAATCTCCCTGCCAAAAATGCTAACACCGCTCCTATAGTCGTTGCAATCGAACATAATATAGTTCCCAATATTGGTCCAAAAATTAAACCCGCAAATACTGCAAAGGTAATGCCCGGAAGTGCTAATACAACACATCCAACAATTGTGATAGCCGTATATATCAGTGCTGCGTATACAAAATTATCTTCTACTATCTTTTTTAAAAAAAGAAGGTTCTTAGTATCTCCCAGGTAAGAAGACCATCCAAAAATGTAATTTAATACTAAAACCAAAACTGCCAATCCTATAAATATCCATATCTTTTTATTTTTCATTATCGTACCCTTACTGAAAATAAGCGTTGCCTTTTTGACAACGCCCATTTATTATTTTTATATTACTGTTCACCACTTCTTAGTTTTAATTATAATATTATGCTAATTTTTCCACAAGTTAATAATATTAATAACCAACATTACTTATTGAGATTTCATATGTATTTTCATGAAGCGTACCTGCACGGTCACCGGACTGATCGTGTTTGTGTCAAATGGTTTGAAAGAATCAATCAGCGCAACCGGGACAATCGGACATTTTGCCTTGGTTGCTGCTTTGAAACTTCCTCCTTTAAAATCCAGCAGTTCATTGCCGTTTTTGGAACGAGTAAAATATTTCTTATAACCATCAACAAGATTCTTTTCATATCTTCTGGTACTCCTTTATCGCTGTTTCATACAAATTATTACCCTCGCAGTCTGCGACGACAATTGCTGGAAAATCTTCAACTTTAAGCTTTCTTATTGCCTCTGCACCAAGATCATTATAAGCCACTACTTCTGATTCTTTGATACATTTTGACAAGAGTGCTCCTGCACCACCCACTGCTGCCAGATAAACACTTCCATTTCTTTTCACTGCCTCAAGAACCTCAGGACTTCTCTTTCCTTTTCCGATCATGGCTGTAAGTCCGAGATCAAGAAGCTTCAGCGCATATCTGTCCCTACAACTTGCAGTCGTAGAGCCTGCAGAACCGATTGAGCGTCCCTCTCTTGCCGTATAGATTGTTCCTGTAATATATACATAATCACCCGCTCTCAGTGTCCGGGAGACTTTCTTCGTAATTGGTGCCGTAATATGTTTGTCCATAACGATACCTCCCTTATAATGAGCAGGGGGATTTCCCTGAAAAAGGCGGGACATATTGAATTCACCTTTGGGTAATATACGTTTCCCAACTCGCTTTGATCTATCTCATACCCCTTCTCCAGCATCGCCTCTTCATCCTCATCGGTAAAACTTACCGACATCTCCTTATATGGAGGCGCGCATCAGCTGGTTATAGTCTCAATATTAAGTACCACATGCTTCCATCCGAACCTTTGCATGTATTCTTTTGCTTCTTCATTTAATTCTACCACCGTTGTTCCTTTGCCATCTTTAATCATTTTATTCCAATATTATAAATCAGTCAATATATCCCAATCCATCCTTTGGTTTTCAAAATCATATCCATATTATTCCAATCCTCTCTTGATATTTTATGGATAAATCATAAGCAAAAATTTGAAGTTTCTATAAGGGAAATAGAAAAGAAGCGTGCAAAACCGATAATTACTCATCTAGTTTACACGCCTCTTAATCACTCATCAACGAGCAACTAATATTTAGTTTACTGGTTGTGGGTCTTCATAAGTACCTTTTACAGCATCTTTGCCGTAAACGATCCATCCAGCCCATCCATCATTGTAAAGTGATGTATCTTCAAGTCCCATTGCCTGTGCATACCACATAACAGCTGCTGCTCTGTATCCGCCACCGCAGTAGAATGATAAATGTTTGTTCACATCAACGTTGGAATTGCTCCACATTTCAAGAATTTCTGAAGCATCTCTCATTGTTCCATCAATGTTTTCATAATACATCATAGATGATCCGGTGCAATCAGGTCCTTGTGCTGAACCATCTTCTTGTCCGAAAATCGCACCGTTAAGGCGTCCTGCTTCTTCCACATAGCTGTATCCACTAGATTCCCCTGTGAATTCTTTGTATGCACGTGTATCAATCACTTGTGCATTCTTGTCAGTTAATAGCAAAGACACTTCCTCAACATCATCAATATAATCCGGGTTAAGAGGTTTGTCTGTACCAAAATCTTCTACTGCGACTGGTGTGTTAGAACCTTTTTCTGCTTCGTATCCGGCATCCGTCCAACCATTTGCACCGCCACTCATAATATATACATCTTCTACACCAAGGTATTTAAGAATTGTAGCCAGGTGACAAGAGAATAATCCGGCTCCAGTTACAACTACAGTACTATCTACAGTAACACCTGCTTTTTTTACTGTTTCTAACAAGATCTCGTCTTTATCAAGAACATAAATATTGTTTTCATCATCAACATCATCTGAATTAATGTGAATTGCTGTTGGAACATGTCCTTCTAAGTAGCCTGATTCTTCTTCAGTTCCCCAGCTAAATTCTAAAACTTTAAGATCTTTAACTTCTCCCACTTCTTCGACTGTTTCTCCATCGATTAGTTTTTTCACAATACTTGGAGGAAGAATTGTTTGATAGTTTTCATATTTAACAAGTTCTCCATCCCAATCTGCAAGGTTAAATGTCTCAATATCTTTTACACCTTTACCGGAAAGGTATTCAGATACAGCAGCCGCATCCTTGCCATTTTCGTCATAAATGATAACTTTTGTATCTGCTGTGATTCCTTTGTCTTCCATACAAATTTCAAGACGCTCTTCACGTGTACGATTATCATCATTTGCTTCGTCATCATATTCACAGGTTAACCAAGCTGCTGAAAATCCACTTGAACTTTCAATATGTCCACCAAGTTTGTTGTTTTCTGTTGACCATCCAGCATATGCATCTTGTGTACGGGCATCCAGCACAACCGCATTTTCATCTTTCAATGCTGCTTTCACATCTTCAACCGTAACACCTTCTTCTTTAGCGGAATTGTCTGAAGCTTCTTTACTTCCGCATGCTGTGACTAATGTTGCAATCATACTGACAGACAGCAAGATTGCCAATAGTTTTCTTTTCATTTCTTATCCCCCAATTCTTTCTAATGGATTATATATAGTTCTCTATAATCCTAGTTTCTATAATATCATACATAGCCACTACGCTACAAAACGATATCCCAACCCACGAACAGTCAAGATATATTTCGGATTTGAAAAATCCTCCTCCAGTTTTTTACGGAGACGATTCATATAGACGACAATGGTACTGTCATCCACAATATCATTATCTCAAACCATCTCATAAAGTGCATCTTTCGAAAATACACGATTCACATTATCCATAAACAAGCGGATAATTGCATTTTCCTTAGAGGAAAGTATAATTTCTTCCCCGTTTTTATAAAAACGCATTGTAACAGTATTATATTCAAATGGGCCCGCGCTCAACAGTGTCGGATTCGTTCCCAGACTTCCCTGGCTCCGCCGCAACAACGCCTTGGCCTTCGCCGCCAATATAATCGGATTAAATGGTTTCGTTATATAATCATCTGCTCCAAGATCTAATCCATATAAGGTATCATAATCTTCTTTTCTGCCACTTATGATGATCACAGGTGTTGTAATCCCTGCTTGTCTTACAGACTGTAACAACTGGAAACCATCCATGTCCTGCAGATTAATATCCAGCAATATCAAGGAATATGTTTCAGCATGTATTTTCTCTAACGCAACAATCCCTGACGATTCCGTTTCTACAAGAAACCCGTTACTTTTCATGATTTTGTATAACATATTTAAAACAGTCTCGTCATCATCAACAACTAATACTTTATCCTTCATTTTCAACCTCTAACTTATATATATTGCGTATATAGTATAGCATTGAAAATACTACTTGTGAAATTGATATTATCCATAAACTTATAGAGATTTATCTATACGTATATAGATAACTTACATATCTAGTTCCTCGGAAATGTTATGGAAAATGTGGTACCTGTTCCCACTTCGCTTTGCACTTCTATTGTGCCCCGGTGTTCCTCAACCACCTGCTGCACGATTGCCAGCCCAAGTCCGGTTCCTTTTCCGGCTTCTTTCGTGGTAAAAAATGGTTCATAAATCTTTTCTAGATTCTCCTTACTAATCCCCGGGCCATTATCTTGGACTTTTAAGGATACTCTTTCTGTATCGCATGACGTAACAACCGTGATCTCTCCAGTTTTATTTCCTGCCTCTTGAATCGCCTGAATAGAATTGATCACCAGATTCAGAACCATCTGTGACACCTGCATTGGATTGGCCGTAATCATAGCATCTTCCGCCTGATAGTTCACATTTACAATCATATTCGAAGGCTTCGTTGCAATAATCGCTTCCATTTCCTTGCGAATCAGCGGATCAAATTCCACCTGCATAATAGTCATATCGGAATTCTTTCTGGATAAATCTGATATTCTTCTGATTAGGGTTTTGGCATTCTTGGTAGAATTATATATTTCAACCAGATAATCCTCCAGATCTTCCTTCTCTCCCTCACCCTCAGCCACATCGAGAGCCATAACGCTATACCCCATAATCGGGGATAACAGATTATTAAATTCATGGGCAATTCCTGATGTTAATGTGCCAATTGTTTCCAATCGCTGATGATGAAGATTATCATTCATCTGGTCGTGTAATAATGATAGTTCTCTGTTTTTCACTTTTAAGTTATTGATCTCCATTAAGCTTTCGTTATGTCTATATATAATGTAGAACATGCTCATGACAAAGACAATCAGACATATTACAATAAAAACTGCCGCATAGATCATTCGTCGTATCACAACATACGCAGGCGCTGAGATCTTATCATAATTAATCGAAACTGCAATCGATAGCAACTGATTATCTGTCTGATATGCGGGCATTGAATGTATTCTGGCACGATATAATTTTCCGGAGCCATAATTTCTGTTCTGGTAGAAATTGGTTGTAACCTTATTTTCTTCATATGCCTCTTGAATATAAGACAACCCTTTTTCCTTGAAAACCTTTTCGGAAGGTTCCTGCTCTGCATGAACGACATCTTTCATCTGATATACATAATATGGATTCTTTGCATCATAAAGGCTGATCTCATAGTTTTCTGTTTCATCTGTTTTTCCAAGTGTTGTCTCAAAAAATTCTGCAAGATTAATGAAAAGTCCATATACAACCCCATTCTCAGACCGCTCGTAAAAAGCAAGATACGCTTCCCCTCCTTTTCCGGCACAGATACATCCGCCACGGTTAATGGTCTGGATAATGTCCTTACGGAGTATCTGCCCTTTCGAAAGATCATAGGAAAGAACAATCGTATCATTGTCTATGGCAACCATATCCGTATAAGACAAATCACCGGGAACCATCTGCTCCTTAAAATAATCAAGCAGTGCGTCCGGAGTACCCTCTTCCAGGATCTTCGCCTCTTGTGCCTGAAAGTCCTTCCGATGAATAATGTAGGTCAGTTCCTCCTGATACCGGTCGATATAACTTTTTAAAGTTCGATCAGAAGATGCAATAATTTTCTCTGCATATAACGATTCTATCTGTTCGGAAATCAGCTCATACTTCCCAACCGTATACCATGCAAATAACGCATAAAAGATAACGAGCAAAGCAGCAATTACACCTGTCAAAATATACATTTTTTTATTTTTATGAAGCGTATTTACAATCTTTATCACACTTGATCTCATAGCGATTCCTCTACATTCTTTTCCACGCTGCCAATTCCGATTGAGATAGCAGATGCAGAACATATTTTGGCACACTCCCCACATCTGATACACTCCGGGCTATTGATATTCTTCGTAACGTCAACCTGCATAGGACAGATCTTCTCACATTTACCACAGCCAACACATTTTTCCCGATCCAGCTTCATCTGCACAAAACTAAAGCGCTGAAATACCGCATAAAATGCACCTAACGGGCAGAGATATCTGCAGAAAAATCTGGGAATCAATACGGCTCCAGCCAGGATCAGAATTAGTAAACTTACCTTCCACTGAAAAAGTGCTCCCGCTATTGCGCGTAAGCTGTCATTCAGTAAAACCAGCGGGATTCCGCCTTCCAGTGTCCCGGCAGGACAGATATATTCGCAGAAATACGGTGGTGTAACACCGGTGATACCTCCCGCAAATGCTGGCAATAAGAGGACCATCACAACCAGGATGATATACTTTAGCCACCGCAGACACTGATCCAGCCGCTTCGGTATGTTCACCCTGGGATGCGGCACTTTATGTAACAGATCTTGAATCAATCCGAACGGGCATAAGAATCCACATACCGTTCTGCCAAGAAGAATCCCAATTAACATCAACGTTCCTAAGACGTAAAAAGGAAATCTTCCATGCACGCCGCCAACCACTGCCTGCAGTGCACCAATCGGACAAGATCCCATTGCTCCCGGGCAGGAGTAGCAATTCAAAACAGGCACACACACGGCCTTTGTTTTGCCCGTAAATATTCTCTTTTGTGCAAATCCTGCTGCATAGCCGTTCAGAAACACTGCTGCCATAGCCTGAATGATTCTGCGACATGAGAGGATTCGCTTACTTACCCGATTCCGATGCATTCCAGACATATTCTTACCGCCTTTTCTAACACTATCAAATATTCTTTTTGGTATATCCCTATTCCGATAAATACGATGGAAACGCATAATAAAACATAGCGTACTATTTTTTCCATTCGGCCTCCTTATCCATCTCAGAAAGTGCCGTGTTAATTGCCTCTGTATATACACCTTCTAAGTCCGGGGAACTTCCAACGATCGTAGAACCTACCCTGTTTCCTTCTGCATCAAATAATAAAGTCGTTGGAACATATAATATCTGCGAATTCACCTTTTCCATATCTCCATCACCACTTTTGGTCACAAGCCCCGTGTAGCCTGTCCGTCCGATGATCTCCTTCGCAGCCTCTTCCTCTGTATCCGCATCCAGACACACAAGGACCATCTGCACATTATCCGGTAAAGTACCTCTGATCTCCTCTAACTTCGGCATTTCCTGCACACATGGGGCACATGTTGTCATCCAGAAATTCATCACTGTAAGTTCCTTATTTGCAAAGTCATCCTGAGTAAACATTCCGCCATCCATCGTTTCACAGGAAAATGTATTTAGATTCGAAAAGGTTGACCCATCTCCTTGTGAATCATCTGCCGAATCTCCGGACTCCGTATTCGCTGACTCAGCTGATGAATCTGCATCCTTTTTGCCACACCCACCAAGCACAGTGGAAACACATAAACCTAACACAAACATCATTGTCGCAATTTTCTTCTTCATATAGCATTTTCTCCTCTACTATTCGTATGTTTATGATAACAAATGCCTGGCAATGCTTTCAAGAACCATCCCAAAGATAAACATTTTTTAATCTAACATTTATGATTCATTTATTATAAAATGTTAAAATGACAGGCAGAAATAAAAGAAAGGAAAAGTATGTTCACGCATACAGGGAACAACCTTATGAAAAAGAGATTCGTCGCTACATTATTAACGGCTGCCATGGTTATTTCATTATTCACAGGCTGTGGTTCAAAAGCAGAGAGTGACACCGACAAAACAGAAAAAGAAACTACTGAAAGCACAGCGGAAGAAGCACCAGTTAAAGAAGGCGAGGTGAATTCCGGAACATTTACAATGTCTTTCGATATGTCTTCTTATGAAAAAGGACAGCCTGTACGTTTATGGATTCCATGTCCACAGACAGACGACTATCAGACAATCGAAAACGAAAATGTAGAGTTAGACACTGCTCACGCAACCTCTGAATCGACAACAGATGCTAACGGAAACAAAATCTTATATGTAGAATGGGATAAAGAAGCTGCAGAGCGTACTTTAACTTACACATTTGATGCAACAAGAAAAGAAATCCTTGCACCTGAGCTTGCGGAAAACAGTGATACACCTGACGCATCCTTCGATGAGTATTTAAAACCATCCAGCACACTTCCAACTGACGGGGCTGTAAAAGAACTTGCAGACCAGATTACAGAAGGAAAAGAAACAAACGTTGCAAAAGTAAGAGCAATCTATGACTGGATCATTGAAAACATGAACCGTGACGATGACGTTGTTGGCTGTGGTTTAGGAAATGTACCGGAACTTTTAACAACTCTTCGTGGAAAATGTACTGACATCAACTCCGTATTCGTAGCTCTTTGCCGCGCAGCAGGCATCCCTGCTCATGAATACTTCGGAATCAGAATGAGCGCAGATCCGGAAGCTGACATGACATCAGGACAGCACTGCTGGGCAGAGTTCTATCTTGAAGGAACAGGCTGGGTTGCAGCAGATCCGGCAGACGTGCTCAAAGCTGTATTAAAAAATGGTTGGAAAAAAGACTCTGAAGATACCAAAAAAATCCAGGAATATTTCTGGGGAAATTCAGATGCACTTCGCATCCAGCTCTCTACCGGACGTGATTTAACACTGGAACCGGCACAGGACGGAGAACCACTTAACAACTTTGGATACCCATATGCAGAAGTAAATGGCGAGAGCATCAGCTGCTACGCACCACAGGATTTCGCATATACAATCACATACAAAAACAATAAATAATTCATAAATCCCAAGGATTTTCAAATCGAGTAGGAGGCTAACCATTAGTTGATTAGCCTACCTCTCACACCACCGTGCGTCAGACTGTCTAACGATTTACAATGTCAGTCTGATTTACGGTGTTTTTTTATTTTTTAGTGTCATGTATCTATACTATAAACGTCAAATCCGACGCCCTCCCATATTTAAAGCGCCGCATTAACTGCGACGCTTGCTGTAACAATCAACCGGTAGTTCCTTTGACCATGGCATGAGTGGTTCCAGCAATGATTGTTCTATATTTCCGTTTTTATCTATATGCTGCGGCAACTGCGTCAGCAAATGTTTGATGTAATAATACACATTCAAATTGTTTGCCCGGGCAGTTTCAGTAATGCTATAGATGATAGCACTTGCTTGTGCTCCGCGGACAGTATTAATCGTCACCCAATTTTTGCGGCCAATCGTGAAATTCCGTAGAACTCGCTCCGAAGCCGAGTCGTCGATTGAAACTTCACCATCCGACAGAAACACCTTCAAATATTCTTCTTGATTGCTACTATAGCGTAAGCCTTTTCCAGTCTCTGATTTCGGAAGCACGGTTCTGCTGGCAATGATCTCTTTTACCCACGCAAAATACGCTTCAACCAGTGGTCTGATTGAAGTCCGCCGTTCTTTTAACCGTTTTTCCGGAGTAAGATCCCTCAAAGCGCCTTCCAGGTCATGGATGGCTTCGATTTGAACCAGTGCTTTGTAAGCGACCAAGGATTTCACCGCTTCCGGATTGCCTTTGCCCATTACCTTGATGGTATTGGCATAATGGCGTCTTGCATGCGCAAGGCAGTTGGCGTTAATCAGTCCCTCCTGTTCCCGTGCAAGCTTGTGGTACTGTTCCAGACCATCCGTCATGAGTACGCCTTTAAAATTCCTCCGTTCAGATGAACCCACATATAACTTGTACTTCCTGCCGGTCTGCCATCATGAATGACATCCACGGGCGTTTCGTCGCATTGATTAACATGCGCCTGAAGCTGTGTTCTCGTTTGGAAATCTCTGGATATACGATCCAGCGGATTACTGTTTGCATACCTTGCATTGATAATTGCTGCTTCCAATGACGGAGTGGCAATACTGCCACGAAAAAGTACCTTCGGGTGATCTCCTCGAAGAAATTCATCCTGATGAAGTCCATCTATTCCGACATATACTTTGATGACATGTTTTTCGGCAATCCATTTGCTTGGTTTAAAACGCAGCTGCCAGCAGATTTCATCCGGCATGCTCTTATAGTTTCCTTCACCTAAGGTGGAAATAAGCCGATCTTCAGAAACATCATGGGGGATGATTTCCTGCGGAAATTCCTTTAAATCTTCCTCACGTTGTCCTTTTTTCTTTGGTTTGCGAGGCTTTTGTAATGCTTCATTCACAGCCTCTTCCATCGCTGGCTCGTTGGCATTTTCGTCATAGCAGGCCTCCGCTTCATTGAAGAAAGAGAGCTGTCCGGCAATCTCAGTCAGTTTTTCTGTATGACGACCGAAACGTTCCTGATTGGCAGGACGGATTTGCTCCATGAGATTCTCATAATCATGTTCCAGCTTATCCAAACGATCCTGCATCTCTGTTTTGCACGATTATCGAGAAGCGATAAATATATATTGATTTTCAATAATTATTATGTTATATTAAAGAAAATATAAAATATTACTGACCGAAAAGGAGACCGGATATTATGAATACTTATCTTACAAAATTCACGAAATATATACTGGATATTATGTTCTTGAGTGGTATTTTCGTTCTGATTACGCTCCCATTCTCTCTTAAATTCCTTGGCAGACATTATTCCAGTACGATAACAGATCATTTTCTTTTTATGCTTGTTATATTTGCCGTTTCCGGCATCTGTGGACTTCTAATCATCTATGAACTCAGGAAGATGATGCACACAGTTCTTCATGAATCTTGTTTTGTCTACGAGAATGTGAAGAGTCTGAATCATATGTCAATCACCAGTCTTTGCATTATCGTTATGTTCATTCTTAAGCTTATCTTTCTTCCTACGCCGGCGACAGCGGTTATTATTCTTACTTTCTTTATCGCCGCATTATTCAGTCGGGTTCTGGCACACGTATTTGCCCAGGCAATCAGTTATAAGGAAGAAAATGATCTTACGATATAGGAGGTGCCAACATGGGAATTAGAATTAATCTGGATGTCATGATGGCGCAGAGAAAGATCGGACTTGTAGAACTTGCGGGGAAAGTAGATATTACCCCTGCCAACCTGTCTATTCTTAAGAATAACAAAGCAAAGGCTATCCGTTTTTCTACACTAGAGGCCATCTGCCGGGAACTTAACTGCCAGCCCGGAGAAATTATAGAATATGTTGAAGACGATAATAACGGTATCTAGGTAACATGAACATTGATCATATGGAGGTATCACTATGAATGACAAACCATTAATTATGAAAATGAAAGAAAATTACCAGTATTTTGGAGGATTAAGTTTCATCTATGGACTCGTGCTTCAAGTCCGTTAGCTGATGCAATCCTGGATCGTATTGTGCATGATTCATATATGATTAATATTCAAAGCATTGATCCATCGAAAGATATATCATACTACTGGTATATTGGCTGCCTAAATCTGAATGTAGGATAATCCCTTCTGTATTTTTGACATTTGTACAAATCCATAACGGAGGCCAGATATGTCCACCCTTCTTTCGGCACGTAGATGTAGGTGATGTCCATACACCACTTCTGATTGATGGCATCCGCTGCAAAATCACGTTTGAGGATATTTTCCTTTCCTTGCCAGCAAGCTGGCGTGGCGATATGTCTTACGACTACCACCGTGAATTGTTCACTCCATCGGTTGTTTTCTGCTCTGCCTTATGTCCCGTTCTCTCTTATGGCAGAGAAAAGGACAGAAACCTTTCGGCTCTGTCCTTATGAGAGGTGTATCTGTTAAATATGTCAGACAAAATTATTGTACCGATGACACTGTTTCAATAGTAAATGTTTCATGAGCTGGATTTTTGTCTATTGTATGGTCTGCACGTCTTTTAAATTCCATTTCATACAGTGTTCCGTTATCCAAATCACTCAATTTGTTGAAAGTTATATCACTTCCGCCTGAAAGTTTTCCTGTCGGCTCATATTCTTTGTCTATCATCACAAAGAATTTAATACATTTTGTTGCCGTTCCTGGTGTAGCCAGCGTTGCAGTTTCATTTAAACTGAATGATTTATCGGAACTATTGTCCTTATTCCATTGTACTGTAACTCCCTGTACATGAGGGTCGTTGTTTCCTACATAGGTAAATGCCCACTCTTTATAGGATACTTGTGTTGGTCTGCTTACGATATTGATTGTTATATCCTCGTCTGGCATAACAACTTCATTTGCTCCTGCAATATACTGATTTTCTTCAAGCTGTAAACTTTCTTTATTTAATTTAAAAGCATACTCATAGTTAACTGTTGTTGTTTTGCTCGGATTTCCACTAACCATACCACCATCATAATAATTTATTGTAACCTGATGTGAGTTGACTGTATATTGGGCTTCTACCATTAAATTGCCGTCATATGCAGACGCATTTTCAATCATTTGTTCTGTAATAGGGTTTCCTTCTGTCCATGATACATTGTTGATCGTGTACCCTGTAATTGTTTTTCCTGTCTGCATAAACTTAGATTCATCAATCGTAGGAACATCGCCAATAGCAGCAGTACCTAAAACAGCGCCCTCGTTGTTAGTCAACGAATAGGAAATTTTTTCTGTTTCAAAAGAGATGTTCGGATTTTTAACCCAAGCTTTCTTTCCAGCACTGGAAAAATAGAACACTTTTTCATAGCCGTCTTTTGTTCCTACCGTATAAGTATTGTCCTTTCCTAAATCAGAATTTACTTTTACATCAATAGCTGCGGAAGTATCGAATAGTTCTCCGTCTTGTCCATTTACTAAAACCTTGACATCATAACCAGCCATAACATCTACATAGAAAGAAGTAACATTTTCATAACTATCTCTTCATGTGATTGTTCCTGTTTTACTCTTTACAGACGTATTCGGTTTAATTTCGGTGCTGACAGTACCGTTCTTGTCCTGAACATAAACAGACTTAATTCCCTCTGCTGTTTCCGTATAAGTAAATGTTTGCGAAGCCTGTGCTCCATCTCTCCAATCCATAGCGTGAACAGGGAGTGCGAAAGCTGGCAGGCAGAGAGTGCTTACGGCCATAGCAATGATAAATTTATTTGGTTTCTTCTTAATAACCTCCAAAAATCAGATTTTATATTTCTTGATTGTGTATCAATGTTTATAGCCGATTTATGAGTGGCTTTTTCTTCTTTTAATAAACAGAACTGTAACCACTCCAGCAATTGAAAGTATTGCAATCGTACTCCATAACAAAACATTTGATGTATCTCCCGTCTTTACGGTCTGTCCTGTCTTACTGGCATCTTTCTTAGTATCTGTTGACGTGCTGTTACCGTTATCTGGCTTCGTCAGAACAGTAGTCTGTTCTTCTTTGTCTTTCTCTTTGACCGTAACTGTAATGCTCTTTGTTACAGAGGCTCCGTCCTTATCTGTCACCTTGTAAGTAACTGTATAAGTGCCGACCTTTGATGTATTTACAGTATTGTTGATAACTTCGATCCTATCTGTGAGACTGCCATCTTCCTTATCGCTGGCTGTTACGTCTTTCTTAGGGTCAAAGCTATCCCCAACTGTAATTGTCTTATCCCCTGCTGTAATCGTTGGAATATGGTTGATTGTTACTGCATTTTTTGCAAATGTCCATGTTCCGGTAAACTTTACATCGCTTGTCACTGTTTGATTTTCCTTATCATAGCCTTTGAATGTCCATACACCATCAGATACTTTTACTGATGTTGAGGTTGGTTGAGTTGGAGTTACCTCTGTTCCATAGGTATATGTAGAACTGCCAGGGCATAAGTTACTTACCTCTTCTGGAAGTGCTTCGCCCGCTGTTCCGCTGACAAATTCATAAGAAACAGTATGGCTTTCGTCAGTGAAAGTTGCATGAATAGTATGAGGCTCTGTTACATTTTCAAAAGTATAGGTAAATGAGTCTTTCTTTGTTTCTGCTAAAACACTATTACCGTCCACTGTAACCGAAGCTATATCTTTTCCTGTATCAGCAGTAACGGTATATTGCTTGTTTGTACCATATTCCACCTCTGTAATGCCACTATCTTCAATCGTTCCGCCTGTATCGGCAGTAGCGTTGATTGTAGGATTAAAATTCGCATAAAGATTGTATGTAATTTTATTTCCTACCGTTTCGCCTGTAGTAGTCAGACGATTGACAGAGATAGTCTGTCCTGTGCCATTGTACGGACTTCTCCAATCAGAGCCATCATTTGAGAAAGAATATCGCCTTCCCCAACCATAGTCTGTACGGTTGCCTAAATCTTTCCCTTGATATAGCTGTTCATAATTCCAGCCTTTCCATCTCCAGCCGTCCGCAGGAGTTGCCTTGTATTCTCTATAACCAATTCCTTGCGGAAATGTCGTTCCGATCTTGTTGCTATCTGTTAGTTGCACTGTTCCGCCATTTTTTGTAGTATATACATGAACTTCTGCATCTTGAACGATAGCCTGTGTACCATGGACTTCTTCATAGCGGTCTGTATTACCGCCGCTGGCAAGAACAGTTTGTGGACTTATAGAAGCCAACATGGACAAAGATAAAACGAGTACAAATGCTTTTTTTGTTCTTTTCATTTCTTGTTCTCCTCTCACTTTTTCAAAATATTATAGAGAACGATTAAAAAGTTTCTGTTCCTCCCTCCTTTTCTTACCATTATCAAAATGTACACTTTTTGAGAAAGATATAGATTAGTTAAAACAGCCAATCGCAATAAAAAAATAATGGCTTCAAAACTGTTCTGAACACTAGAAAATATTGAAATAATTGGAAATTTCGTTTATACTGTATAATGATATAGTGGACTATTAAAAAGTGTACATTTTGATAGTTCATCGCAGACTATTTTTGTTCCAGCAGACGATATTCTCTTAATTTCCTATAAAATGTTGCTTTACTCATTTTGCATAATTCCAAAACTTCCGGCAGAGGGAGTTTTTTCTTTTCCCAGTCATGGACAAGTTCTCCAAAGTTTTCCGGGAGTGCGATTTCTGGTCTGCCGAATTTTATGCCTTTTGCCTTTGCGACAGCAATACCCTGTGCCTGCCTTTTTCTGATGTTTTCACGTTCATTTTGTGCCACAAACGATAATATCTGTAACACAAGGTCAGCAATGAACGTTCCCATCAAATCTTTTCCGTTTCTTGTGTCCAGTAAGGGCATATCTATTACACAAATATCAACTCCTTTTTCTTTAGTAAGCATTCTCCATTGTTCCTGTATTTCAAGATAATTTCTGCCTAGACGGTCAATACTTAGAATATAAAGTAAATCGCCGTGTTTTAATTTTTTGATGAGTTTTTTATATTGCGGACGCTCAAAACTTTTTCCAGACTGTTTATCTATGTAAATATTTCTAGAAAGTACGTTTCTTTTTGATAATTCAACAATCTGTCGTTCTTCATTCTGGTCTATGCTTGAAACTCGTACATATCCATAAATTTGTGCCATTTTCTATCATTCCTCCTTTTGATATGGATATATGAGAAGTATCATAAATAAAAAAAGCACCTTACCATAAAAGTAAAATACTTCAGTACTAAATATTTTCTTTTTTCAGTCTTATTCTATATTCAATTTCTGCTATTTTGAAAATACGTCTTATCGCACAGCTTGTAAAGAGTGCTAAAGCATTGCTTTTCAACAAGTTCTTGACAAGCAATGAGATAAAACGTTGATAACAAACAAGCAGAAATGAAATACTATGCTGTTTCACAGCAATAAAAAAGACACTCTATTTCAAGTGTCATTTTTCCATAGCGTTTTATTTCACTTTATAAGTCGTTACATCAGGTTTTTGTTATAAAAGAGATACCACCTTATTTAAGCAATATCTCTTATTTATAATCAATTATTTCTTCGCAAACAGATAAACATGAGTTGTTTCTTAATATCCTTTTGTTTGGGAAACTCCTAATACCCATTTTGACATAGCCGCTTGGCCTGCTCTCAGGCTTGTTTATTCCTCAATATCCTTTTGCATTGCCTCTTTGATGATTTCTATCCCTTCCACCTCGAAGCAGGTGACCCAGGGATATTCTACATACTTTACGATAATATGATCCGGGATTTCTATTCCCTCCTTTGGGTAATATACGTTTCCCAACTCGCTTTGGTCTGTCTCATACCCCTTCTCCAGCATCGCCTCTTCATCCTCATCGGTAAAACTTACCGACATCTCCTTATATGGAGGCGCGCATCAGCTGGTTATAGTCTCAATATTAAGTACCACATGCTTCCATCCGAACCTTTGCATGTATTCTTTTGCTTCTTCGTTTAATTCTACCACCGTTGTTCCTCCTTTTGCATCGCTATGACAGGAGCCATCCGCTTATTATACCAGCTTTATCATATGTTCTTCAAAGAGCGTCTCAAATGTATTGACCGCGCCTCCATGCTCAACCATCTTCCCGTTAACGACTTTATCAATATCCACGCCTGTAAAGCGCAGCCTTTTATTCGTAGGCTTCATGCCCAGCCACTCGCCCATATGGGTGCCTTCCATTATAAATTCCGAGATTACATAGTCTCCTTCGCAAAACTGGCGAAGGATCTTCATAGAATAATCAGGATACGTCTTTTTCACTTCTATCAAATGCGTCATCATCCCGTCATCCCCCAGAGGTATGTCGTCTTCCCCTATCTTAAGCACGCAGTCCGGTGATACGAAGCGGCATACTTCATCCAACAGATTTTCGGTAACTACCGTCTCGTAAAAATATTTTATCATCTCTTTATTATTCATATACTTCCTCCAGCCATCATGTTCCATTAGTCGTATTCTACCACAGCCATGAAAAAAAAGAAATGGTATCGCTATTCCAGCAGTAAGATCTTCTCCTCCGGCATCATAAGGAAGTCCGGCATTCCCTTCCTGTCGATCAAAGGCCATTTATCCCTTTGCAGAAACCAGCAGATATCCTCCTCGCTTCCCTCTGCGCCCGCCAGGAAATACTTTCTTTCAAAAGGCAGGATCGCACTGCTTTTAACGTTCACAGGAATACAGTTGCTTCCTGCATCTCCCCAGACAGGGATAAATTCATGGGCCCGAACCCCGACGAACGCCACCTTTTCCGGGATGTTTTCATTCAAGCACAAAGTAATCCCCCATTCCGGCACTTCAAGATGGCGGCCGTCTATCCTTTTCGCCTCTGCAATGTTCTTACACCCGGTCAGACGTGCCGTCTCCTTCCTCCCTGGGTTCGCAAAGATCTCCCGGGTGCCTCCGTAGCTGATCTGCATCCCATCTGCCATGGTCAGAAGTTCCCTGGTAAACCGATAGATTTCGTCCCGGCTGTGGGATACGAGAACGACCGTTCCCCGGTAATCTTTCAGCAGATCCAGCATCTCCTGCGCAAGCCTGTCTTTCAAGAAGTCATCCAACGCGGAGAACGGCTCGTCCAGCAGGATGACTTCCGGCTCATAGGCCATGATTCTTGCCAAGGCTACCCTTTGCTGCTGTCCGCCAGAGAGTTCTCCCGGCAGCTGCTTTCCAAGTCCCAGCAGTTGGAACTTTTCCATCATCTCTACGACCCTTCTCCTTTTCTCCTCTTTCCCTCCTTGCAGTCCTGCCGCTATATTCTCCTCCACCGTCATGGTAGGGAACAGGGCATAATTCTGGAAGAGGTAGCCGATATGTCTCTTCTGAGGCTTCAGGCTGATCTTTTTCGCCGAATCATACAGCAACGTTCCATCCACAATAATCCGCCCCTCATCCGGCGTCTCGATGCCCGCGATGCATTTCAAAGTCATGCTCTTTCCGCAGCCTGAGGCTCCCAGAATGCCGATCCGGTTCTCATCCGTTTTAAAATCAATATCCAGTTGAAAATTCCCCAGTTTCTTCTTAATCCTAACTTCGATTGCCACTGCTCTTCTCCCTCTGTCCGTATTTCTACCAGCGCTTGACGTTCTTCATGTTCCTGCCAGTGAAAAGATTCATCAGGAAGATGACCGTAAATGCGATGATGAGCACGATAATCACCCAGACTCCGGCCGTCAGATAATCGCCATCCTGGATAACCATGGCAATCTTCTGGGAAATGGTCCCTGTCTTACCGGGAATGTTTCCGGCAAGCATGGAAGTGGCTCCGTACTCTCCCAGTGCTCTTGCAAATGTCAGGATGGTTCCCGAGATAATCCCGGGCCCTGCCGTAGGAATCACTACTTTCCAGAAGATCTTGCCCTCGCTCATCCCCAGAGTCCGTCCCGCATAGACCAGATTTACATCGATCTGCTCAAACGCCGCCCTGGCATTTCGGTACATCAGCGGGAATGCGATCACCGTCGCCGCAATAATGCATCCAAGCCAGCTTTGTACTACTTTGATGTCTAATTGATCATACAGGAAGATGCCAAGCGGCCTTCTTCTGCTGAACAGGAGAAGAAGGAAGAAGCCCGCCACTGTAGGCGGCAGCACCATGGGAAGCGTAAGCAGCCCATCCGCCACGGCCTTTACTTTCGGGCCCGCCTTGATTACCTTCCTGGCCGCGAATAACCCCAGGAAAAAGGAGATTATGGTTGCCACCGCTCCTGTCTTCAGCGAGATGTAAAGCGGGCTCCAGTCCAAGCCCTGCAGGACTGCGCCTATTTCCTCCATAGATGCTTCCTCCTTCTTTCCTCTTGTCTATCTCTGCACATCAGTATCAAAATAGTAATTGGAAAATATCTCGCTGGCATGCTCAGATAACACATAATCATAAAAATCTTTTGCGGCCTTGGTCTGGGTATCATCCGCTTCTTGATTATCTACCAGGCAGATCGGATAAATCACGTTTCCTGTCAGATCGTAACCTACCGTCTCCAGTATATTCAGCTCATCCTCATAACCATAGGTATCGGAATAATACGTGGTGCCCACCTCGCAGGAGCCTTCCACCACTGCTGCCAGAACCTTGCTTACATTATCCTGCTCGCTGATCTCCACGCCGCCAAGCGCTTCTGATACTTGTTCCGTAGTGACTGCATCGGGCTCGTCCGTCTTTCCCAGGATTCCCAGATTCACAAGCGCCTGCCTGGTGTATTTGCCTACCGGGACGCTTCCGCCTGCCAGCGCGATGCTCTGGGCATCCTTCAGATTCTCAAGTCCGGTTACCTTGGTTCCACTGTCCTTCCGGGTCACAAGCACCACCTGGTTATTCACCACATTTGCGCGGGTTCCTTCTTTGACCAGTCCATCCTGGTCCAATTGGTCCATCTGCTTCTGGGCAGCCGAGAAGAAAATATCACATTCATACCCTTCCTCGATCTGTGTCAGCAGGGTGCCGGAACTATCCGCATTGAAGGTAATCTTCACATTCGGATTGTTTTTATTATACTTTTCCGCGATTTCCGTCATGACGGTATTCAGGCTTGCCGCGATAAACACCTGGATCTCCGTCTCATCTGCGTCATCCTTCTTAGCTTCCTCTGAGGCCTTCTTATCCCTGTCTCCTGTCTCCTTTGCATTGTTGCCTCCACAGCCCGCAAGCACCACTACCATCACTGCTGCCATAAATACTGCCACTGCTTTCTTTTTCATAGAACTTTCTCCTTTTCTTTATTATATTTCCAATGCGGAAGGCTGGCCTGGCGGTGCCAGTTGCCTGCATTCTTCTTCTGAGTACCTCTGGCCCGCAGCGCGTTCTCCATTATGCACTGGCTAAGGCTTTCCCTGCCATTTTCCAAGCCAATGGGCATCAACTCGATGTTTATATTGGTTATTGACGAAGGAACCGCTGCTTTTAGACCTCGCATCCCCCTGTCAAACGCATCTCTCCTGGTCAGTTCCAAGAAATGGGCTTCCTTTAGCGTATCCAGGCTGATGTTGATCCCGTCTACCTAAACTGCTTCAAGCCACGGCAAGGCCTCTTCAAGCAATGCGCCGTTGGTGGTAATCGTCAGTTTCTCAGCCCCTTCAATACGGCGCATCTGCTCCAGCAAGTCAAAGATCCCCTTTCGTACCAGCGGCTCTACGCCGGTAATCTTAATTCTGCGAACGCCCAGTTCCACTCCTGCTCGGCAGATTCTTATAATCTCGTCGAAAGTCAGGATATCCTCGTGGCACAGTGGTACGACTCCTTCTTCTGGCATTCAGTAGGTGCACCGGAAATTTCAGCGGTCGGTAACAGATATCCGCAGGTAATCGATCTCCCTGCCATACTGATCCTTCATCATCATGCTCCTTTCCCGAACCCACAGTTTGGAAACGTACATGTAGGACAAGACAAGCATAAGCCTCCTTGCCCGAGCCTGTACAGATCCTCTGCTTTTAACTTCTCGTTGCACAGCACTCTTGGAAGGACCAGGTCAAATATGGTCCTTTTCGCGTACATGACGCAGCCCGGCAGTCCCATGATGGGAATGTCTCCATCGTAATAAGCCAGCATGAACATTGCCCCCGGAAGAACCGGCGCGCCATAAGTCACGATGTCCTCCGCCACGTTCTTAATTGCCAGCGGCGTACGGTCATCCGGATCCACGCTCATGCCTCCTGTGCAGATGATCATGTCCATTCCTTTATCGAGCATCTTATGTATAGCATCTGTAATCATTTCCGGCTTGTCATCGCAGATCGCATAGTCTTCCATCTCCACGCCATATTCCTTTAACTTATCTTCGATAACCGGGGTGAAATTATCCACAATACGGTGCTTATATACTTCGCTTCCGGTAGTGATAACGCCAGAGCGCTTCTTTTGGTAAGTCACGATCTGGAAAATAGGCTCTCCCTGTGTCAGGGCCTCTGCCCGACTCATCTTCTCTTCTTCGATTACCAGCGGGATGATCCTGGTTCCTGCAATCTTGTCGCCTTTCTTTACCGGAAAGTTGCCGTGGCGGCTGGCAATCATCATCTCTCCCAGACAGTTTACCGCATTCATCTTCTCCACATCAATCTTTAATACGCCGTCGCAGTCCGCGATCAGTTCAATCTTACCCTCCTTGACTTCCGTCGGGTGCATATTGTCCCCCCTGCACATCCGGCACAAAATCTGTGCAGCCTCATTCTCATGCAGGATACCTTCCTGCTTCTCCCAGACATAAAGATTCTCTTTTCCCACGGAAAGAAGTACTGGGATATCCTCTTCTCTGACGATATGGCCTTTTCTGAATACGGCATCCTTGGTCACTCCCTTGATGATCTGCGTGATATCATGGCAAAGCACATGGCCAGTCGCTTCCTCCGTCTTGATCAGACGCATGGCTCTTTCCCTCCTTAGTATAGTTCGTTCTATTTCATTTGGTCCGCAGCAACACGATTGCGGCGTGCTCTTTCCATAATCATCTCCGCCGCAATGCTGACGGCTATTTCCGCCGGCGTCTCCGCCTGGATATCCAGCCCCATCGGCGTCTTGATCCTTGCCAGATCCTGGTCTGTATACCCCTCCTGGCGGAGTTTTGCAAAGACCACCTCCTTCTTTTTTCTGCTTCCAATCACTCCGATATAAGATACAGGCGTGCGCAAAATCTGCTTTTCTACCAGGAAGTCATGCTGATGGCCTCTGGTCATGACACAGATGTAGTCATCGGATGTGATATCCCTGCATACTTCTTCCAGATGCTCCATATCTACCAGCCGCGTCCTTCTCACTCCCGGAAATAATTCCGGCTTTGTAAAGTCTTCCCTGTCTTCCAGTACAATACAGTCGAAATTGACTCTTGCAAGCGTAGGAACCGCCTCCTGGGCCACATGGCCGCCGCCGAAAATATAAACTTTGCTGCCTTGCACTAATTTTTCCAGATAGTATTTCGCAGAACTGTCCTGTGGTTCTGACCTTGCTTTGGCACGCGTGGCAGTTTGCGCTTCTTTTGGCAGTTCCCCTTCTTCATAGAGATACATCTGCCCGTTCCCTTCTTTTGTAAGATCTATTGCCAGCCAGCACTTTCGATCCTGGTCAAACATCCGGATGGCTTTGATGGACAGATCTATCATCTGTTCATCACCCGATGGTATGTACCTAAAAAAAACGCTTATATCTCCTCCGCAAACCATGCCAAGATCCGCTGCCGGATTCGGATGAAGCCTGAATTCTTCCAAATGGGAGTTCTTGCTGTCAAGCACTTCCAAGGCTCGCTGAATACACTCATGCTCTACCGCGCCGCCGCCTACCGTCCCTCTGATACGCCCTTCTCTTGCAACCAGCATATGTGCCCCCGCGCCCCGGGGCGCGGAGCCCAAACTTGCCACCACAGATACCAGTACAGCATCCTGGCCGCTTTGCAGCATATCCTTTAGTAAAGAAAATAATTTTCTCAAAGATTCCATCCCCCTCTTTCATAGCCTTTTATGTCTCCTCAAACTTCTAGTCTATCCCAGGATGCCCGATACATATTTCTGAAAACTTATTTCCGCCGCAGCCTGCACTTCTGCCCTCATCTTCTGATATGCCCGCAGCAGTCTTTCGCCCTCTTCCGTAAGTTGAGAACCTCCGCCTTCCCGGCCTCCCGCAACCCGTTCCATCACCCGGTAGCCTAACTTCTTTTCAATGCGGTTAATCATCTTCCAGGCCTTGGTATAAGACATCTGCATGGCCTGGCAGGCTGCATTCACAGAACCTGTGACCCCAATCAATTCCAGAAGCTGTTCCGTTCCATTTCCAAAAAATTTCTCATCCGTAGCAAGCATCGTCTTGGTAATAACTCGCACCTGGTCATTACGCCCTGCCTCGTCCAGATAAAGTTTCAGCGCCTTTTCATAGTCTTTCTGCGAATTGATCTGAAGCGTTACTCCCACATCTTCTACTGCCAGTTTCGTATCCTGGATACCCAAGCCCTTCGTTATCTCCAACAGATGCTCTATGGCATTTGGCTTGGCTTGATATTCTTCTGTTGATATGGCATTTGTTAACCCAGCCGCCGCCTGACTACCTAATACGATGGGATATCCAGGCTCACCCTGGAATGTCGGGTATGCGAATTCCCCCTCCTTTGCAAGAAGTTCCCTTATCGTGTTCTCCATTACCATGGGAATATCCCCTGGTATGGCCAATATCTTATCGCACTTATCATCAAGCCATTCCATCCCCATCTTTACCGAGTCAATCCAGTCTCCCTGGATAAAGCGTTCGTTTTTCAAAAACATAACGCCCGCATCATTTAAATTCTCTTCGATTACCTCATGACGATACCCCGTAATAACAACCACATCTTCTACATCTGCTTTCCTAAGCGTCCGCACGACCCGCTGTATCATCGTTTCCTTCCCGATTGGCAGCATCGGCTTAAACTCGCCCATCTGAGAAGAAATCTCCGCCACCGTAACTACTGCTCCGTAACGCAATCCAATCACCTCGATCTCACCTGCCTGTTGTGCTGTGTGCCGTAAGCAGGAATCATGTATGGTTATAGTAACATATCTGTGGGGGAAATGGAACTAACACAATGGAACTAACACGTAACATTTTTAAGATGGACACGTAACAATACTTAAAAGTGTTACGTGTCAAGCCTATATAACTGGTGTGTAAAACCGCAAAAATCCCCGTGTCAAAATGAAAATAATGGTGTGCAAAATTAAATAAATCTGTAAAAGTACCAATCAAAACCAATGTTTTTACTTTTTCCGGAAAATCCAAAGCATAATTTAGTCCGATTATGCCACCTAAAGAAATACCACATAAATGAATTTGTCCGTCAATTTTGCCGCAATATTCCACAAAGGAAGAATATAAATTTGCGTAGTTTGTCTCTTTGCTGTTAAGAATGGAAGATAAATTCGGGCATATTATATCAGTGCTGTTTTTACATTAGAAACTGTTTCCTTCCAACTTGTCGCATTATGCCCTGAACCGTGAATCAAAATCGTTTTCATTGCAGTCTAATTTTAAAGTGTTCGTTCTTTCAAATTTTCCAAAGCGGCAGGATTATTTGAAATAATCGCCCCGACAGTTGAACAGGTTTCCACCTCAGAGCAGTCGCCGCAGGTGGAAACGCCTTTTTCCAAAGCACATTTCCGAATTTCGCATAGACTATCGCAAAATACCGTTTTCGCCCCGTTCATACGGCAGCCCTCGCAGTTAATATGTTCAGGCATAATAGTGGCGTTGTTCAACTCTGCCCACAGCTTCGCTGTTTTCTCACGCAAGGCTTGATCGTTGTTAATTGTCGCAAGGTATGCGTCACATTTTTCGCAGTCCAGCCCACAGTATCCGATCATATCTTTCATAGGTTATACGCCTCCTGCATGTTATTTTTCATCATCAATTTCACGCTCAAAAATGAATACTTCCAGTCATCTGTTCCAGAAATCAAACGCCAGCCCTGTTTTCCATATTCATTAAGTTTTTCAATATACCGTTCCAACTTAATGTGAACATTAACCGATGGCTCTGCTCTTAAATCAACTGTCATATATTCATACTTCTTCATAAGAAACCGCCTTTCTATGTATGAGTTTTTAAGAAAAGTTTTTCATTATATCCGCAACAAACTGTGCCTGCTGTTTTTTCAGGTATGATTTCACAAAGGGTTTCATCAGCATCTTTTTTGCTTCCACGCACTCTGTAAAATCTATCTCCGTTTCATTGCCTTTATCCGTAAAAACGCCAATCCAATGACCACTCATATTGCTGTTTTGCATATCAAATTCCCATCGTCTGTATGGCTCAACAAGCGTCACGGTAAAAGTCGTAGGATAACCGTCTTTGGTATATTCAATGAATTGCTTATCACTTACAACTTCTGTTTTACTCAGATCACTTCTCCAAGCGTCGTAATTCTCGATGTCCAAAATAAACTCCCACACTTTGCGAAGTTCACTTGGAATCAACGCCTTTATATTTGAAGTCGTCATTTTCACACCCTCTTCAAATCAGTCGTATTTTTCGATATCCACTGTCGCAATCGCCGACTTGTTCGGCTCTCCGGTAACAAGGTCTTGCGGCGCAGGAATTAACATCATAAATCCATCTTTACCATATCTTAGTTCATACCCTTGGGCATAGGCTTCCTCCACGGAAATATGCTGCACCCGCCCGATCACCATAGCTGTAATTCCCGCACCGCTTAAATCCTGTACTTCTTTCAGGGTACATTCCATACTAAGAAACGCCTCATTGATTACAGGGGCGTGAATTGTTTTGGCATAAGAAGCTGTAAACCCTCCTGCCGCAAATTCGTCATCGTCCATTTCATTTTGGCGAATGGTGTTTACCAGCTTGTCGTAGAAACTTATCGGAAGGAAGTTAATACAAAAGCATTTTTCTCTTTGGATATTGGCATAGGTGTGGGTATGCTGATATAAGTTCCCCATCACGGCAAAGAAAGCGGTTTTATCTCCGTGAAAGCAGCTCCACGAATGAAAGCACACATTCGGCTTACCATTCTCTTTCCAAGTCGTGATTGCAAACAAAACAGTTGGTATTCCTGCTGTCGTTTCAAAGTGTGAAAATAATTTAAATTCCTCTGGATATGAGGGCTTAAAATACTGTGGAAATTCTTTGCCTATTTCTATTTTCATACCAAAACGCCCCTCTCTACTCTTTATTTCAATCCACTCTCCCTATACAGGGAGAGACCGAACTTACGTATGAAGTTACAGAAATTAAGATGGAATTTCAATCCACTCTCCCTATACAGGGAGAGACAGGTAAGAAATAAGTATGGCTATGTCAGCAGATATATTTCAATCCACTCTCCCTATACAGGGAGAGACGATGCTATTCTCCGGCAGTTCGGAGTTGATGTTAAATTTCAATCCACTCTCCCTATACAGGGAGAGACCAAGAATGGAAGAGAAGCGCAAGGCAGAGGAGACATTTCAATCCACTCTCCCTATACAGGGAGAGACCTGTATGGGTTCCGGCGGCAAGACTATCATCCTGCATTTCAATCCACTCTCCCTATACAGGGAGAGACGACATTTAATTCGTCACCACAAGCACTCATACAGCATTTCAATCCACTCTCCCTATACAGGGAGAGACTTCTCCAATACTTAGTTCGGGAGCGGGCTCTACTATTTCAATCCACTCTCCCTATACAGGGAGAGACGATGGGCCAGAGATGGACTGACGGATGAGCAGATAGCATTTCAATCCACTCTCCCTATACAGGGAGAGACCATCTTTTCAGCCAGTTGAGACTTAAGGATGTCATTTCAATCCACTCTCCCTATACAGGGAGAGACTTTCTGTTTTCTTCTGCCCTCCTCTGAAACAGTCATTTCAATCCACTCTCCCTATACAGGGAGAGACGGTACAAGCGCGTATACGGCAATATGCTTGAGCGTCATTTCAATCCACTCTCCCTATACAGGGAGAGACTGCAGTTGCTGTATGTGCGTTCGCTTATGCGGTCATTTCAATCCACTCTCCCTATACAGGGAGAGACCTCCACCTATTCTTTTGTTTTAATTATAAAGTTTCAATTTCAATCCACTCTCCCTATACAGGGAGAGACTTTTATAGTTGGCTCTAGCAGGAGCCTATAAATATTTCAATCCACTCTCCCTATACAGGGAGAGACACTGGCAAGCCGGAGTTGATGGTTACGAAGATTGTATTTCAATCCACTCTCCCTATACAGGGAGAGACGGCCAACAAATTTGCCGTAGAACTATTAATTCCATTTCAATCCACTCTCCCTATACAGGGAGAGACACTACTATCTCCGATACTATGAGAATCGAAATGTATTTCAATCCACTCTCCCTATACAGGGAGAGACGCTCGCTTTCATCTATTACTTCATCGTCAGCAACATTTCAATCCACTCTCCCTATACAGGGAGAGACAAAACGGACTGGAACAGGATAGGATGGAGGTGTATTTCAATCCACTCTCCCTATACAGGGAGAGACAATGCGATAGGATAAGAAGGAGGGAGTGGCAGAGATTTCAATCCACTCTCCCTATACAGGGAGAGACTGTTTGGAGAACGTCATCGAAAAAGAGTAGAAAGATTTCAATCCACTCTCCCTATACAGGGAGAGACGAATGAAACAATTATGGAGTTTGTTTCCAATAAATTTCAATCCACTCTCCCTATACAGGGAGAGACGTATGGGCGTTTCTCGATGTCAAAATTGGTGATTCATTTCAATCCACTCTCCCTATACAGGGAGAGACTAGGTCTTTTCAAAGATATCCGGCTTGCATGGATATTTCAATCCACTCTCCCTATACAGGGAGAGACAAAGAGGATGGGATCTATTTCGCTCATTTTTGCATTTCAATCCACTCTCCCTATACAGGGAGAGACATCATGTTTGCGGTTTCTACGGAAGAGGAACTAGGAATTTCAATCCACTCTCCCTATACAGGGAGAGACACAAGGCTGACAGATGGAAGATACTACGATGAAATTTCAATCCACTCTCCCTATACAGGGAGAGACTAAGCGTGATCGAGTATTTTACAGACTCCTTCGTATTTCAATCCACTCTCCCTATACAGGGAGAGACATCTGACTGGGAGACGTTGGAGAAGATAGCAACATTTCAATCCACTCTCCCTATACAGGGAGAGACGCTGTCGTAGGTAACAAAGCAACCATCGTTGATGCATTTCAATCCACTCTCCCTATACAGGGAGAGACGGTCATAATCTTATCTAATAGTATCTTCATAATATTTCAATCCACTCTCCCTATACAGGGAGAGACGGCATCTTGGCATACAAATTTAGCCAAATCATATATTTCAATCCACTCTCCCTATACAGGGAGAGACAAGTTTTGTCCGGGGTGCGGTGCGCCGGTAGAGCATTTCAATCCACTCTCCCTATACAGGGAGAGACTTTTCCAACTGTGTTCCAACAGGCGTAGAATATATTTCAATCCACTCTCCCTATACAGGGAGAGACTACTCCTTTCTAATTCGTTGTGTGTTCTTTGTTTTATTTCAATCCACTCTCCCTATACAGGGAGAGACTGTTTGTCAAGGTTATTTTAAAATATCTTTGAGAATTTCAATCCACTCTCCCTATACAGGGAGAGACCATATCGAACTGTAACTGCATTTCCTCCGACATCATTTCAATCCACTCTCCCTATACAGGGAGAGACGTTCTTCCCATCTTCCGGTATCCAGGCGCTGGTAATTTCAATCCACTCTCCCTATACAGGGAGAGACGTAAGGATTGCCGATTTCTTGACTATTTCCTTCGAATTTCAATCCACTCTCCCTATACAGGGAGAGACAATACTGCCTTTTTCATATCGCACCTTGTTTCTTATTTCAATCCACTCTCCCTATACAGGGAGAGACTTTGGCTGGAAGAGTTCTTGAATGGTGCAATGAGATTTCAATCCACTCTCCCTATACAGGGAGAGACTGTGATCCAGGCAATTGCGGAAAAACTGGTGAACTATTTCAATCCACTCTCCCTATACAGGGAGAGACGGTTATGAACCACATATACTACCCGAAGAACTGGATTTCAATCCACTCTCCCTATACAGGGAGAGACCCGGCCGAAGCAACGGTTCGGGAGATTCGAGACGCAATTTCAATCCACTCTCCCTATACAGGGAGAGACATGTGGGATAACCGGGGAATGACAGTTGACAGAGCATTTCAATCCACTCTCCCTATACAGGGAGAGACCGCTCCTCTCTGCGTATAAAACCAAATCAAATTTATTTCAATCCACTCTCCCTATACAGGGAGAGACAGTACCTTGCGCCGGGAAATTACAAGATACAGGAATTTCAATCCACTCTCCCTATACAGGGAGAGACGATATCGTAACAGGAGATGGCACATTAAGAGCATCTATTTCAATCCACTCTCCCTATACAGGGAGAGACAAAATACCTGTCCCTGTCCGTATACTGTAACAGTATTTCAATCCACTCTCCCTATACAGGGAGAGACAATTTGGAAATATTCCGGCAATTGAAGCAATGGCATTTCAATCCACTCTCCCTATACAGGGAGAGACAAAATACCTGTCCCTGTCCGTATACTGTAACAGTATTTCAATCCACTCTCCCTATACAGGGAGAGACAATTTGGAAATATTCCGGCAATTGAAGCAATGGCATTTCAATCCACTCTCCCTATACAGGGAGAGACAATGACTTAGCATTAGGAGGACACAAAAATGAACATTTCAATCCACTCTCCCTATACAGGGAGAGACAGGTATTGTTCATAATCCCAATCGGTTAGAAAAATTTCAATCCACTCTCCCTATACAGGGAGAGACCCGTGGAATGAAGAGACAGGATCTGCAGGGCAATATTTCAATCCACTCTCCCTATACAGGGAGAGACCGGTTCCCAACAGAAAACTTATGGATAAGTTGATATTTCAATCCACTCTCCCTATACAGGGAGAGACTAGTGCCATTATGAGCCGATGACTTTATATAACATATTTCAATCCACTCTCCCTATACAGGGAGAGACAGCAATTTTGCACATAAAACTCCTAATATACAGCCAATCCTCTTATGCAAAACGCCAAACAAAAGAACTTTTTCCAACACCTACACAACAAATTATAACTTCCCTAGCCCTCATATCATCAATATCCAGGTGCGAATCTCCCTGCATTTTCATGTGCACTTCACATTCGCACTAAACCACTCTAGAATATAAGAGGGGCAGTCACATCAAAACTTTTCTTTGCTCCTATATGTTCAATCTTGTCTTTATACTTATTACCTAGATTATAAAATCTTAAACTATCAACCTCTTTATCAATTATGTCTTCCAAGATAGCCTTTACCTGGCGAAGTTTTGCGGCGTCCAGATTGCACTCGAACACGGAATTTTGAACCCGCTGTCCATAATTAACGCATTGCTTTGCTACTTTCCTTAGACGTCTCTTTCCTGCCTCTGTCTCTGTATTCACATCATAAGTTATTAACACCAGCATTCTATCACCTACTTCCATAAGAATGGCGGATACTCTTCCAGATCTCCACGAATATATCTGGCCAGAAGCATTGCCTGAACATGCGGTACCATCCCCCACTCCATCTTTTCACCCAGGAAAGGATGTGTAATGACTTCCTTCTTCTTATCCTGCCATGCAGCGAGAAATTTCTTTCTCGCATCATCGTCCATAATGACAGCACCATTTTCTTTCTGAAGGAATCCGCTGGAATCAACAATCCTTTTATTAATCAGCGTTAGTACGAAACGGTCAGCCATTACACTTCTTAGTTCTTCCATGATATCCAGCGCCAATGATGCGCGGCCTGGTCTATCCGTATGAAAGAAGCCAACATACGGATCAAGGCCAACAGTTTCCAAGGCAGACGTACATATACCTGCCAAAAGCGAATAGGCGAATGAAAGCATTGCATTTACATTATCCAAAGGGGGCCTTCTATTTCGTCCATGAAAATAAAAAGTTTCCTTTTGCTGCAAGATCAATTCATCAAAGACAGAGAAATAAACGGAGGCGGACTCTCCCTCAAGCCCTAGAAGTTTGTCCGGGCTTTCACACGTACGGATTTCTTTTAAGCGGGAAGCAAGGAAAGACGATTTTTCTTTTATCTTTTCTACATCCAGCCGCAGCGGATAATCTCGGATTGCCCGCTCTAAAATCCACCGGGAATTATAGACTTTTCCAACAATACAATTTCGCGCCACTTCTATCCTTTTTTCCGTATTATCGGCGATACGATATTGCTGCCTGCGCAGTGTGACATTACCCCTGACTTCTCCACATACCCGTGCAAGGAAACGTCCGTGCTCAGTCATAAAAGTAAGGCTAATATTCTTCTGCGCGCAAGTTCCCATAAGTCTCGGGCTTACTCCTGTATATCCAAATGTAACGATTCCCTCCAGGTTATGTAGGGGCACGCGCCCGATTTCCTTCTGTTCTTCCAGAATAACAACATTCTCTCCATCTAAAGAAAGATACCGATTCGCAGAGGTCACATATAACGTATTCATTAATTTTTTCAACTCTATTCCTCCGATAGCCTGCTATTAATATAATCTGTTGCCGACTTTGCTATTCCTAAAGCCGGCAGACAGATATCCTTTAGAGAACACGCATTACATGCCTTGGAACGTTTTACCCTTGGAGTATATCTTCGTTCATAATACTGATGCATTTCCAGAAACATGTCTTTTGTCTTGTGCCGAATTTCTTCTGTAAATTCTACTATTTTTCTATGTCTTGTCTCTCCATAGTATAAGTATCCAAAGGAAATCTGGCAGCAAAGCATTTCTTCCAAGCATAATGCCTGCGCCATAAGCTGAAGAATATCCACATCATTTTCCTTGGGCTTTCCCCGCTTGTATTCGATGGGAATTACTTCATACAGGCCATCCCGTCCAAATAAGGTTATTCCGTCCTGAGAGCGGTGGAATTCAACAACGTCACATTCACCGCTGATCCCCAATTCTCTGGAATATACTGGCATGCCTCTGCTGATAATCAGATCTCCTCTCTTCTCCGCGTTTGTAGGATCATGTGCCTTCTCATGTAAAAGTTTTCCTTCAACAGTCCTCACATTTTCATCCCATTGGAGTTCTATGTAGGCAAGCGCCCATTGGCGGCGGCAGAATGCAAAATGCTGGATACCCGACAATTGCAGGTAATCCTCTTCTTTATACAAACTCATATACCTCCGGTTTTACACAGTTCAGTTCTTCCAACTTGATAGAGTAATCTTTAAATGATTTAGGCCTGTCTTCCAATGCCTCAATTTTTATACTTCTATGAATTTGGGCAGTAGATACTGAAGGAGTCTTTTCCTCATGCTGCCACCAGTAGAGTCGGCAGACTTCCATACTTCCTTCCGGCCTTGCGGATGATGCGTCGTTTTCAAACAGGGTCCTCAGCGCCTCCTTTAAAAGTTCAGCATCTTCTTGAGAAAATCCGGTTTTCTCCGCCAATTGGACATTCACGCTTCCTTTTACCAGGTATAGTCCAAACCCTACTCTATGCTTGGTTCCCATGGTATCTGAAGCCTTACTGTCCTTTCCTGCCTCGCTGTTGACGCTCTTCGTGATCTGCATGCTGACAACATCCACTGGTGACAAACTGACTGCCTGATGGATTGAAACAGGTCCTCGTATTCCCACAGAAACTTCCTCTCCTTTGAACGCGAATACTTGTCCGAACGTCCTCACATCCAGCCATTCCTGACATGCAATCTGGGCAAAACGTTCCCTATCGGCTTTTTTCTTCTTCTTAATTTCATTATTTAATTCTTCACATCCTTCTGCCCGTTCCTTCAGGCTTGTGTAACCATCGTCGGAACGGTCATCCGATTGGACAAATATTTTCTGTCCCATATCCTGGAAACGATTACGGATCTTTCTTTTAATACAGACATCTGAGATTTCCCCATAGCCTTCATAATTCTCTCTTGGACGATTTCCATTCAAAGGATCTCCATTCGGATTAGCATTTGTTGCTGAAACAAGCAATGCAAAATCAATTTTTCCTTTTAAAGTTGTCATTCTTTTTCCTCCTCCGCTTTTTTCGGCCTATATTTTAGTTCATAAGACTGGCTGTGATAGCCCAGTAAATATAATCCTTCCAGCCTGTCATTATTAGTAAATTCTTTTTCATCGAACAATTCATAGATTTCATCAAGAGTCTTATTATAAGAATTCCGCTCCTTAATATCTAATTTTTGCAAATAGGGCTGTATACGCTCCTCTAATACCTTCCATGTCTGGTATGGATGCTGTGCAAATGCATTCATATATCTTTTTGCATTCGTCACTCTTTTCCCGTCTTCATCTCTGTCAAATGTACGGTATTCAATCCTGTCAGCCATTGCTAAAAGTCGTCCGTACAGATAGTCTCTATTCCTGCTTTCCTCATTCAGCGACACTTTCCACTCCTCCTTTTCCACTTCCATTTTCTGCTTTTTCACCAGAGCGCATGCTATAGAAAGCACTTTTTCCCAATTATACCGATTGTCATACGAAACCGGGGATGACGCTTTTTGTACCGCGGCATTTACTATATCTCTCGGCACGCGTCTCCTCTCAGATATACAGGGCAAAAGCCTCTTGCATACTTCCGCATACATTCTTGTATTGCCTCCAAGGGAAATAATTCCTTTCTGCTCCGTCCCGTACAGGGCTTCCGCAATATCTTTCACGCCTGCCATTCCGAAATAACGAAAGTTATGTCCGTCCTTATATTTTGACTGCAGCCATCTGCAGCTGTCATGCCAGTATTTGATATTATCTACATACCTGCTGGCGGCAAACTCTTTATTTTCCACCATAGCAAGCCTTCCAGTAGTGGCAGCATCAAAGGCAAGAATCATAACTTTCGAGTCCGTCTTCAGATTCTCTCCATATCCGCGCATTGCTGCTTTGAACCTTGCCGCAGCCGCGGCTCCCGTCTCATATTCCTTTTCTTCCTGTTCTTCCTCCTCTCCCCATCCTTCATATTCGCTTTCCTGCGCCTCCTGATAGGCTTCCTCAATCTTATCTGTATCAGCGCCCCAATCCGGAATCGGCTCCAGATTAGATTCCCAGATCACGATGCAAAGGTCATCCCAACTGTATCCTTGCTTACGTATAATCCATTTAAGCGCATTGTGGGCCTTTTGAGAAGCCTCATATCCTATAGCAAATGCTTCCGTTTTATCCGTAAATCTTCCTTTAAATGTATAATTGTCCTCATCATTTGAGGAAATAAGTTTCGCCCCGTCTCCTTCATTTCTGATTTTCTTAGGCTGAAGATAAGATACCGGAACATTCTCGCCAGTAAGATAGCAGAAATCTGTCTGCGTTAATCTGGAACGGTGATACTTGATATAACTTTTCTGCAAGGTCCCATCCAGCCAACATTCTGAAAAATATCGCCCGGAAGGATCGTTTAAAATATCCTGGCTTAAATCTGCTTTTTCTATGATACGAAATCTTACAAACGCATCTGCCTGTGATACAATCTGTATCTTTTCCTTTTCTAAAAGAACTCCTTTTTCATCTGTAATCAAGACTCCTTCTTCAACCAAATCAGCCATGAGCGTCCCCTTGCTTAAATAAGCATAAAGCGCATCTACTTTTGGATGTGTATACTCAGACAGATGCCAGGACTTTAGACCTTCTATGTAAAGTTTGTGATTCTTGGAAAAGTCTTTTTTTTCATTCTTTACATATCTTGCGTAATCTGCAGCCAGGTATTTTAGGTTGTCACAGAAAGGATGCGCCTCAACACCTGATGTGCGGATGCCAGAAGTCTCCGTCACAGGGATGATTGTCATCTTATCTTCATCCGGCACTCTTGATGCTCCGAGAATATTTCCCTCACTGTCAATGTCAACCGTAATCTGTGCTGCTACCGTCGTATGAAATATTGGCAAAAGAACCAGTGGAACCTGCTCTGGTCCCTTTTTCCCCTGGCGGGTCTTATATTCTACTCTTCCAATTTTCTCTTCATTTTTCTCATATAAATCATACAATTCGCTAAACCAACTCAATGTCTTCCTCCTCCCCGTCAAATTCTCGAATGCCTGTAAAATTGCCCTCTCCAAATGGCTTTACTGCCATTTCCCTAATGTGTCTTTTTTCCGCACACTCCTCAGGACGGGTAAATTCGATGATTCCCTTTTTCATGACCGGATGCCAGAACCTCACCGTCATCTTTCCCTCATCTTCCGGAAGAACTGCCTCATCCGCATAAGTAATGCCATGATACATAAGCCCATAGGACAAATCGCCTTCCTGGCTGTCATAATATCCTTCCCCTTCTTCAAACTCGCATGGTACCACATATCCCTGACATTCTCTTGTGCCCAGGAAAATATCCCTTCTTCCGCCTCGGCTTATCATTCGCCTGGCAATATTATGATGCTTATTTTCATTACGGTCCGATTCTAGTTCCGGCCTGTTTCTGTTCCATTCAAAATGTGCCCGCACTTGATAACTGACATCCTTCAAATAAGTATAATAGGATAAATCATTTCCCCCATTATAACTAATGGGACGGATAGCCTTTGTCTCCGTCTGGATTGGCTTCATAATCCTTACCGCATCTATAATCCAAATCAACGTAGGCTTCCAGTACACGCTTTGCAAAATCCCTTTAAGCGCTTCATACGTGGGCACATGATAAGAACATTTCTCCCCTCCTACGCGGGTCACGGGATCCGAAAACAACGCGTAGTCTCCATACACTTCAAATTCTACTGTATTGCGATACTTCACCTTCTCACCCCTTTTCTAAAAGTTTATAAATTCCATTCCCAGCGGTTCTTCTGAAACACCAGTTTCTCTACTATAATAGTTCTGACTCAGGACATAGACGGTTCCTCCACATACCGATGTAATTGCATTTCCTAACTTCTGACGAAATTGCTCGGATATCCCCACCGTATATGGCTGAAGCCTTCGAAGCGCTTTCTTATGCTCTGCCAGCGTAGCATATTCGTCCTCAAGAATGGCTATCTGCTTCTCTGCTTTTTCATCATATCTAACTACGACATCTACCTTTCCATCTTCGGGTATCACTTCGAATACATCTCCCGCCGTTTTAAACGCCTGCTTTAACAGCAAATTCTTACTATCCTTTTTGGTTGACTCTGACATGCTTTCCCACATCGTCTTGCTAGTGGATAGCAAGTCAAGCAGTGTAACATCCACTCCATTCACCGATACAAGATATTCCATCTCCGGCATTCTCTTCCTTAGATATATCTGGTAATAGTACCGGATTGACTCCTCGGACGACAGACTATGATCAAATATTGCTGGATTCTTCCTGAATTGATTTAGCACTTCTGTCATGCTCTCCTGCATTTTTCGAATCTCCGCAAGTCTTTCTACATTTTCTAACTCGCTGCTTATTCCCACAACATAGACGTACCCCATACCCGCTTCCCCATGCCTGTTGCATCGGCCTGCCGCCTGAATGATATTGTCAAGGCCTGCCAGGGAACGTATGACGCACTTGAAGGATAGATTCACTCCCGCCTCAATCAGCTGAGTGCTGATACATATCACCTTCTTCTCATTTTCTAAATTCTCTTCCAGTCTCTTTAGTACATCCCTCCTGTGTTCTGCGCACATATTCGTGCTCAGATGAAATAATATATAATCCGATCCCTTACATTTTTTCTTAATCTCTTTATAAAGACTCTCTGCACATTTCTTTGTATTCACAACGACAAGAACTTGTTTAAGCGTCTCCGCCTTGTCCCAGATAAACTCTTGTAATTCTTCTGCCGCAAATCCGCTTCCTGCTCCTTTCGTAGTATCTATAATTTTCGTTCTTTTAAATACCTCAGCATATTCTTTGGGATTGCCTGCCATAGATAGTGGCGGCAGCAGCCTATTTTCATCCAGCTCATCAAATAACGGTTGTGTCGCTGAACATAAAACCACTGTCGACTTCCCAAATGCCGTCAGAAAGTTCACAGAAAGATTAAACAGTTTGGTAATTTTTACTGGCAAGGCTTGAACTTCATCAAATATAATCACACTATTCAGAATGCTATACATACGCCTGATATTTCCAATTCCAGAGGCAAACAACGTGTTCAAAAATTGTACCGCTGTAGTGACTATAATCGGCGAATCCCAATTCTCTGTCAGAATTTCATAGCGGATTCTCTCTCTTTCATCATCATGAATCACATTACAATGGTGCTCTAGAACAATCTCATCATTATGAATCGCCCTGCGTATTTCTTCCGCATTCTGGTCTATTATACTCTGATAGGGCGCTACATATATGATATGTCTCTTATGATATTTCCTGGCATGATACAGCCCAAAACGCAGACTACTAAGCGTCTTACCCGCTCCGGTGGGCACTGTCAGACGGTAAAGTCTTTCTTCTCTTTCTCCGGCCTCCATACATTTCCGCGAGATATCCCTGCGATATTCATCCAGCCTTGATTCTGATTTCATGGACTTTAAATACTGTTCCAGATATGTAATACATTTTCCCCAAATATCTTGCATCATTTCATCACTTTTAGGAGCAGGCAATTCTCTCTGCTCCATAAAGCATGCCGTATCAGTCCTATCTGCATCTACCAGCAGCGACATAATTGTCCTTTCATACATACCCAGAAAAAAATCTCTGTTTCCATACATATTTTTGCTCAAATTCTTAATACGAATAAACCCTAATATCTCCTGGATAATGCCTGCTACTTCCTGTTTTGCTATGAGGCCTCTCTTCTCCAAATCTTCCTTTTTTAAATATTGATAATAACGTTCCTCTACATTTTGGAAATTCTCTTTTTTGGACAATCGCTCTTTGATGTAAATAGTGGATTTTTCGAATGAAAAACAGTCATGCAGACCATGATGGCAAAATACTGCCATCTGTATCAGCACAGATAGATTTGTGGCGGGAAACATCTTATCTATCAGAAAACCGCCGCCTGTCGAGTGGTCTTCTTCCCCGCGACGCACTTGTTCTTCATTCATCGCTCTTCTGAGATAATTTTGGACACCTTCTCTATATTTTCCAGCGTCATGAAGCGCACCACTAACCCAGGCGACAGAGGATAGACATTTCAATGGGGAATTACTCATGGCAAGATAAGCCACATTAAGATTGTGCTCGGAAACGGATTGTATGTGTATAGCATTATTACTGTCTTTATAAAAATGTGCAATGTATGGATCGTTCATATTTACTTACTTCCTGTTATTTGTCAATTTTCACCATTTTCTTTATTTTATCACACATTTTCAGCAATTAAAACAAAAATATCCAACATATCGTCGGTATACGGTAAATAGGTTCTTTCCGAACTCCAACAATTTTCAAAATCAAGTTCTACTCCTGCTTTCTTTGCCTTCTCTGCTTTTGAATAAATAAGTGCCCCAAGCCACTCCCTCTGCGGGAACGTAATCATTGCCGTACCTTCCACAACCGGAATTTTCCCTAACTATTTTTTATACCCTGTATGTCGTCTTTTTCTGCCAGATAGTTAATCATAAAAAATATGATCCTTAATATCATGGCATATCTTTGCAAGTTCCTGCGTCCTCGTGCTGATTACCTTCAGACAGTTTCCGGATTAATTTGAATCTTCAGGGGTTTTATATTCCTTTGGTGATATTCCTGTATATTTTTTAAAGAAATATGAAAAATATGTTGTATTCTCAAATCCTAATTTTTCGGCTATTTCATATATTTTCATATCCGTTCCTCCCAGATACTCTTTTGCCTTCTGTATCTTTTTCTCATTAATATAATTAATAATCGTGTTACCTGTCTCATCCTTAAAAATTCGGCTAAGATAACTCATACTTACTCCAATATACCTTGAAATTTCCGATACTGTAATGCCTCTTTCATAATTCTCATCAATATATTTTTCACACTCATAAATAAGAATATTCCTTCTGCTTGCCGCTATTTTGATGTATTCTGCAGTACTTTCAATCACGGTTCTCATAATACTATAATATTCACTGATATGCCTACAACGGTAAATACTTTTTGAAAAACTCTCTTTCTGCAATGTAATATCATACAAAGTTTTTTCCATATCTGATAGCATTTTTTTACTCGACGCATAAATACAAATACCAACTTCTAGAATCGTTGCTACAGATCCCCCACTTTCCATCTGATATTTAATAATATTGTCAAATTCTTTCATTGCCTCCTCAGAATTTCCTTTTTTCATCCAATATTGAAGACTTTCCACACCTTTTTCAATATGTTCTAAAAGTTCTTTGGTATCTTTTTTACGCTCTTGAAAATAATTAATCTTACTCTTATCATTAAAGAAACTTTCGCCTTCAGCAGATTCTGCTTCTTCATACCTTTGTTTCAGTTCGAATATATCATTTCCCAGATTACTGATTCCCATATAGACATACATTTTCATAAAGTTATCCATGATTTCAATAACTTCCTCACATTTCTTATGTATATCTTCATAAAAATCCATTGATATATGATCAAGAATAATTGCCATTACGTCTTTATCTACTGCCAGACTATATACCAACTTTTCATCAAACACCATGTGAAAAAAGTTTTGCAGACTACTATATGTATAACTTCTTTCTTTGTCTTCTCTTGCACGAAAATGACAAACTATAACCAGATAGCCCTCTACAAGGCTGATATCTGCTTTATCAGCTTTTTTTCTGATATCTTCCTGCAAATAAAGCGAACCGTCAAAAACAGATTTGAAAAAGTTTTCTTTCAGTACTTTTTTGCTCTCGACATTTCGTTCGAATTCCGTTAATTTAATCTTATCTTTTGCTTTTTCTATAGCTACGACCAGATCGTCAAAGGCTCCCGTTTTAATAACATAATCAATTACATCATATTTTACAGCTGACTGAGCATAAGAAAAATCTGCATAAGCAGTAAGTAAGATTACTTTACAAGAAAGTTTTTTTTCCCAGACATATTTTGCTAATTCAATACCACTTACTCCTGGCATTTGAACATCCAAAATCAGAATGTCTGGTATTGCTCGTCCCAGCATTTCCATAACTTCTTGCCCATTTGCTGCAAATCCAATAAGGTCGCATTCCAACTTTTCCCATTCTATCAGCGTTTGCATTGCCTTACGGACAATTGGCTCATCATCTGCTATCAATACCTTATATACCATCGCCTATCACCTCAGTCTTGTCTAACGACCATTATAACACCTCGGTTTTTTCTTTTAAAGTCAATTCAATTACGTTGTCCGCTGTCTCGTCAATATGAAACGAATAGTATTCCGGATTTCCATAATTTACAAACTCATACCCCGGAAATTCTTTTGCTACCCAAGGAGTCAGCAGCAGCATTTCGCTTCCGTCACAAAGTCTTCGTGCCTTCTGGACTCTCCCTTTTACTCCGGGAAGCGGGAGCGCTCCTACACATTCATCCAGAACATGTGCATAGAGTTTATTTCCCTTCTGAGTATATCGTCCCCACTCTGGTTTTTCAAATTCTGACATCCCACAGCCATAGATACTCTCCCCATTCTCACGCATCCATTCTCCCACTTCTGCCAAAATATCTAGCTGCCATTTAGGGATTTCTCCTTTCGGAGTAGGTGAGACGTTTAGAATCATGTTCCCATTTTTACTCGTACATTCCACTAGTTTTCGAATAATCTGTGAAGCAGTCTTTCGATGAAGATCCATCGGAGTATATCCCCAATTATTATTCATGGTGAAGCATGCCTCCCATGGAATCTTTTTCCCAGATGGAGTCCTTAATCCTTTCATTGGAATAATCATCTCCGGGCATGCAAAATCACCAGAAAAAATATTTGGTTCATCTGTCATCACGGAGCCGTATGATTCCCCATTAGCTTCCAAACGTCCGTTCATAATAATGTCCGGCTGTAATTCTCTGACCATATTGACAAGTTCCGTTCCTCTCCAGTCTTCCCCCATATGGCCTTCGTAAGAAAAGTCAAACCACAATAAATCGATTTTCCCATAATTGGTAAGTAATTCCCTCACTTGAGCATGCATATAATTTAAATATTTGTTAAAATCTCTTTTCTCATTCTTTACCGCTTCGTTATTGCGATTCGGATGATACATATCCCCATACGCCGGATAATCAGGATGATGCCAATCAAGCAGAGAGTAGTAAAAACCTATCTTCAGACCTTCCGCACGGAAAGCATCCACATATTCGCGCACTAAATCCCGTCCGCATTTTGTATTTGTGCTTTTGTAATCCGTATATTTGCTATCAAATAGGCAAAATCCTTCATGATGTTTTGTCGTGAGCACAGCATACTTCATACCTGCATTTTTAGCTGCTTTCGCCCATTGTTTCGGATTATAGTGATCTGGATTCCACTCTTCAAAATATTTTTCATACACCGGGGTGTCAATTTCTTCATCTCCCATCACCCATTCGCCACGACCTGGAATTGCATACAGTCCCCAGTGAATAAACATTCCAAAGCGTGCATCCATAAACCATTGTACCCTTTTTTCTCTCTCTTCTATAATTCCCATTTGGAGCTGCTCCTTTCTTTTATCCTCCATTTTTCATCAACCACTTTTTATCCTTTAACAGCGCCTGCAGTCAACGATCTCACAAATGTCTCTGACAATAGGCAGAATACGATAATCGTCGGCACAACTGCAACAATAATTGCGGAGAACATACCATTTAAATTTCTTGAATACGCTGATGTAAACTGTCCCAACAGTGCTGGTATTGTCATTTTCTCTGGAGATTTCAGTAACAATGATGCAAAATAATATTCATTCCAGTTATTCAAAAAGGCCATGATTGCCGCTGTTGCAAGTCCCGGTTTTGCAATAGGGAGAATGATTCTGAAAAAAGTCCCAAAATATCCACATCCATCCACCCTGGCTGCTTCTTCCATTTCTTTTGGTATGGACATGAAATAACTCTGAAGAATAAAATACGTTACTGCAATACCCAGACCTGAATAGATAAAAATGACTCCAATCCTCGTATCCCTTAAACCAAGCTCTCCTAACAAACGATAAATAGGAAAAGAAATAGAAATAGCAGGAATAAATAGAGTCGTTGAAAACATTAGTGTTATCAATCCTTTGCCTTTAAAATTCATCCTGGCAACTACATACGCTGCCATAGCCACAATTGTTACACTCAACAATGTAGAAACACAGGTTATAATAATACTGTTCAAGAAATACGTTTGGATATCCAGTTTTGTAAAAATAGTAATATATCCATCAAACACCCATTTTTCCGGCAATCCCAAACCACCTGGCTTTTCTTTGAAAGAAGAAATCAACACCCACAAAATCGGATAAAGCGAAATAAACAGAACGATTGCCATAATTGCATATCGAAATATTTTTGCTCCTATACTTCCGCTTTCTGCATGTTCTTTTTGCTTTTTTCTCATTACAGTTCCTCCTTTCTGCTATGGAACATCTTATTAATCGTACCCACCAATAAAATACCAAGAAGTATCTGGATCACACCTGCTGCATTTCCTCTTGCAAAATTTAGCCTCTCACTTCCGAGCGCTGTTTTATAAACATAATAACTCAAGCTATATGTTGCGTTATCCGGCCCGCCTCCACTAATTAATGCAATTTCATTATAGAGTAAAAGTCCATAGTTAGCTGCAATCACCGCTACTGTACCAATCATTGGTTTGAGTAATGGAAGAGTAATTTTCAGATCAATCTGTAGTCCGCTTGCCCCGTCCACCTTTGCCGCTTCATAGATTGCCGTATCAATAGAAAATATCTGTGTAAGCAATAGTAAACAAGAAGATCCTCCAAATAGTATAAACGCAAATGTCACTCCCCAAAAAGCCCATTTTTCGTCTGCTAATACACTTACATCGCTTCCTGGCATAAACCAATTACATATCTCTGTAATTACTCCTCTTGACGGACTATATAAATTTAAAAAAATTAACCCAATTGCTGCTGTTGAAATAATGTTTGGTATTACAAACATATTTCGTGTAAATCTCCAGCCTCTCTCTTTTTTCGACAACACTAGAGAAACTACTACTGCCCAAGGTACCTGTATTATAAGAGTCAATGCTACCCATTTTAAAGAATTCAATAACGCCATCTGGAAATTTTTATCCATCGTGAACATCTTGATATAATTATCAAACATTTGCTTCCACCCAAGAAATTCCGGAGCCACAAAATTCTTCGAATTCCACTCGCAAAATGACGTAGCAAAGATATTCAAAAGTGGATATGCATAAATTATTCCGAACAGGATGACTGCTGGAAGCAGGAACACAATGATAAATATACTACGCTTACTTAACTTTCTCCTATTTCTATTCATATCTATCCTTTCTTTCATAAAATCGGGGACTATCTAAGACAGTCCCCGATTCTTACACATTTTACCCATACGCGCATTTTTTCACTGGTTCGTCGTAGACGTCAGTTTACTCAGCCGCAAGTACCTGATCCAATTCTGCTGCTACATCTTCCGCTGTCTTGGAACCATCTTTAAGTCCTGCATATTTATTCTGAATCTCGCCTTCCATATCTCCAAAGGTATTTCCCCAGCCAAGCACCTGAACATCTGCATTTTGTAGTGTCTGGCAAGCCTGAACAAGAAGTTTTCCTTCCGGACTCTCTACTTCTGCCGCTGCTTTATCATAATCAAGTGCTGTACTTGGAACCATTCCGATTCCATTTTCAACAATTCTTGCTGCGATCTCAGGACTTGTCATATATTTGATAAATTCAATACAAATCTTTTTCTGCTCGTCTGTCAGTTTATCTGACACAACATAACCACAGCCTCCTGAAAGAAGCCCAGCTGTTTTTCCATCGTTTGTCGGGAATACAGCAGGTTTGATATTCTCGATTCCTGCTTCACAATCTGCAAAATCCCCCGTTGCCCATACGCCGTTGAAGAGCATTGCGGAATCACCACTTATAAAGTCTTCTGTATATTGGTTGTCATCATCTCCTCCAGGTCCAAAATGTGCAGCATCAATTTTTTGAAGAACATTATTTTGTAAGAAATCCATTGTACCAATAAAGGTAGGATCATCAAAACTCTTCGCAGAACCACCGTTTGCATAGAACTTTCTTGAATCTTCATCCCGCTGTGAATAACCTGCTGCCAGAATGTTTGTTGGCCATCCCGCATTAAGACTAAATGGTGAAATTCCAGCATCTGATAATTTGTCTACTGCTTCATCAAAATCTGCCCATGATGTCCATTTGTCAGGTGTTGTAGCTCCGGCTTTATCAAACAGCGCTTGATTATACCAGAATCCTACTCCTTCAATCTGTTCTCTCACTGTATAAATCTTTCCATCTTCCGTCAGGTTCTGATCATAACATACACCCACACCAGCTTTCAGATCTTCATCTTTATCCAAGTAGGGTTTTAAATCCATAATCATATCTGCACTCGCAGCAGCATCTGTAATATCCCATCCGCCGAAATCCGCAATATCATAAAACTCTCCTGCACTTAAATCATTGAGTGCAGTATTGTAAATTCCCTCTGCCCCACTCTGGTCTGCTTTAATTACAAAATTAAATTCATCTTTGTGCATTTCCGCAAACTCTTCATAAATCTTTCTCATCTCTGCCGCTGGAGCCCATTCGGTTTCATCCTGATAATATCCATGTGTAAATGTAACTGTCGGAAGTTCATTATCTGCTTCCTTTCCTCCACCTTTTTCTTTTTCTCCACATCCCGTAAGTGCCATTGAGCCGATGCATGTTGCAGCCAGAAGCAAGCTAATCAGTTTTTTCTTTTTCATTCCAGTTCCTCCTTGATCCATTTCTTATAATTCTATTGTAGATTTAGTATATCTCTATATCTGTGCACATTAAATAAACAGAACCATTTATTTCCTTATATTTTTTTGTCAGTTTTGTTGATTTCTATGTATTTAATTACATTTTTTTGACCTGTCGTCTCAAAAAAGACTGACAGGTCAAAAATGTGAAACCTTCATAAATGCCATTCCTATTATCTTTCAAACTGTTGTTTCAAAAACAGATGAAACTGCATTGTGCCACCACCTAATCTTTTCACCTCCTCCGGTCTTTCTGCATCTATTTCTGAGACATCGTAAAATTCAGCAATTCTAGTTTTTTCTGTAATCATATAAGCATCACTTCCGGGAATCCCTTTATCCAGATATATGAATTCGTCTCCCCAGAAACAACATTCTTTCATATTGATGTTTTCAGGTTTTAATACATTCTCCACAAAGTAATCCACATTATCACTTTTGGTCGTCAAACCTGCCTCCAAGTACTTTGCGTCCGTAGTCGCTTTAATTGTTATCCCATTTTTCTTTCCAAAATCTTCTGCCAACTTCATAAGCTCTATAAGCCCTTCTCTTATACCATGCTTATGCAAAATATCTTGAAGCATTTCAGTTTCACCTTCCTGAAGGAATAAATTATCACTACGATCATGGTTTACCATCAAATCCAATTTGCAGTAATTTGGTCTCGTAAAAACAATGTCCGAATCTAACCCATACTCTCGCAATAGATGTTGATGCAGTAAAAATACACTCCCATGAATTTTTAATTTTTCTTCTTGTGACGGGAGAAATTCCTTATGCAACAGTGGCTTTCCTTCTTTAAATGAATAATTATGAGCGCCACGTCCCAATCCAAGATAAAGATTGCCAAGTTCCTGCTTTGTAAAATATTCGTGTAGTTTTCCATCTGCTATCTTGTCATATGTTGTTCCACTGATAATAATCATCTTCACATCTTTAGAAAGTAATTTTTTCATCAGTTCTACGACTGAATCCACGGGTTCTTTTCTACTTTTTACCGCTGTTCCATCCCAATCAAAAAAAATGGCTTTATACTGCATTTATTTTCCCTCCCGATTCTCCATCTGTATTTTTAATGTACTTCCGGCAGAGCATGTATATATATTTCCCATATATGTCACCCGGAGTTCTTTTGCTGCGTCTTCACCTATTATTTTCAATATATCTTTCGTGATTTCCACACGATATCTGCTTCCGCCATAGTTGAATCGAAACTTTAATTTTCTCCACTTTTCAGGCAAATGCGGACTAAAATGGACACCATCTTCTTCTGCTTCCAGTCCTGCAAACCCCTGCGTCAAAACCATCCATGTTCCCCCATTTGCCGCGGGATGGGTACCACCAATATACAAGTCTCCCAGATATAATTTGTAGTCTCCAGTCAAGTCAATCTGCGCAGCTTTCATTAAATATTGATAGGCCCACTCTGTTTTTCCTATCTGCGCAGCCAGCAGAGCATAAATACAGGTACTCAAACTAGAGCCATGCTCTGTCCTAGGCTCATAATAACTCCAGTTTTTCTCTTTCACCTCATCTGTAAAATCACTTCCTAATAGACTCAAAAGCAATATTACATCTGCTTGTTTTATGATCTGCGTATTGACGGCCAGACCACATGGACTTCCAAGATATTCGTTCGGTTTTATAATTCTTGAATAAAGTTCTTGTATAGATAAATCCTCTTCTTTTAAGTACCCGTCGAACTGCTCAATCACCAGACTATCATTTGGCTTAGGCAGATAGATTTTCTCATAAAGATCTCGGATATTCTCTTCTTCTTCCCAATAATCCAGCTTATCCATCACCTTCTTATACATTTCCGGTTCTTTACTTTTCAGATAACTGATTACATCCAGCGTCGCCTTAGCCGTTAAACGGATCATATAATTTGTATAGGCATCATTATTTACTCTCTCGTGATATTCATCTGCTCCTGTCACATCAAGGAATTCATACTGCTCTTTTCCTTTTTTATAGTACGCATAAGACCAGAAAAAACGCGCGCACTCCAAGATAACTTCCGCTGCTCCTTCCTTCAAAATAGAATTATCTTTTGTGACGTTCATGTATTTCCAAAGTCCGTATACCACATCCGCACTGATATGTATCTGCTTATCACGGAAATAAGTCCTCATTTTACGTCCGGTGAATATATCCGTCAGATTATAGTGGGTACATCCGTCTCTACCTGTTTCCTGACTCTCCCACGGATAAAATGCTCCTTCATATCCATACTCCGAAGCTTTTTCATAAGCTCCCTGCAAATTTTTCACTCTGTACATCACGAGATTTCTCGCAATCTTCGGATCACAAAATGCAAACATGGGTAACATATATATTTCCGTATCCCAAAACATCGCCCCTTTATATACCTGCCCCGAGAGTCCACGTGCTGGAATCGCCACTCTGTCTGTATGCTCTGGTGCAGAACTATAAAGAAGATATGCGCTATAAAGAACTGCTTTTTCTGCTTCTTCATCGCCTTCTATTTCGATTCCGAGTTTTTCATACCTTTTACCCCACAATGCTTTCTGCTTTGCCTTAAGCCTATCATACCCTTTCTGTTCTGCCTGTTGACAACAATTAACAGCCGCTTCCCACACATCTGTACAGTCTGTTTCTTTACATATTGCTATATATTTTTCCATTACATATGGAACACTTTTTTTCAAATTAACATGAATAACCGATCCGTTTTTGAGATTTTCGGTTTTTCCTTCCGGCGACAGAGCCTGTTTTTTTTCTGCAACCGCTATATTTGCGGTATTCTCAATTGTCTTACAGATCATTCCAGTAACACCGTCTTTTTCTATATATTCTTTGTTTTTAAAATGATTTCCATTTATGTTCCATATATCATCATCAATTCCAGTATGTATTTTTATATCCAAATCCTTATCCGCAGTCACTTGATATCTCATCACCAAAAGATGAATATCTTCTAAACTAGCAAATCTTTCTGCTTCTACAGTAATTCTTTGTCCATCTTCTGTCGAAAACACGGTCTTTCTTCTATGTATACCAGTGTCAAAGTGAAGTTCCTGAACGTGTTTTTCAATTTTTGTTTCTAACACGGAAAGTTTTTTTTCCTCATATTCTACCCAAGTGTAGAGTCCGTTTGGCACATTTACTGGTTCCCTCCAGCCGTTACCATTATCATCAAATATTTCTGATACCGTACATGCAACAAGCTGTTCTTTTCCATACTCCTCCAAGGTTCCTCTGTATCCAAAATAGCCGTTTCCTATACACATCTTATTGCCGATAAATTCTATCTTTTCTTTTTTATATTCTTTATCTTCTATTTTCCAGTTCATATTGAATCCTCCGATTTATACGATGATTTTGATTTTAAGTCAGCGGATAACGAATCAAAATAATTTCCTACTTTTTTAATATCCCCCACCCATTCCCAAGGCTTCCACCTGAAAGCAGGAATTGTTTAGCGTGTTTCTGAAGGGAAGTCTCTTCGGCATAATCTATTACCCGTAACCCAATCTCTCCAAATATCCTCAGTTCTGCCTCCCGCTCTCTATAATCCACTTTTTTAATATCGAAGAAATCCTGAAAAAGAAGAATATTCGATTTTTGAGGAAGTAACTTCCGAAGTTCTGGAAATAAAAGCCAAGAATGACAAAAATACTGCCTTTCTTTTCCGAACCAATGATATGCTTTTTCCAGCGCTTCCTGGCATACCTCCGGAGTCAACGGATCACCTTCTGGTATATGTATGCTAATTACTGATTCCCCTTTCTTGATACAACTATTTGTTCCCTGAATTTCTTCATCTGCTTTCATCTCCTCAAATTCCAGCCTTCCAAGTCTGAAAAGTTTTAGTTCCAACGCACGCCAAAACCAGTCATGTACATAATAATCAAGTCCACACTTCCCTGTCTTGCGGAAATAATCATCACTCCAAATCCGAATATCAAGAAAAGTATCCCAAAAAATTTTATCCTCGATTCCTCTCTTTTTATATGCTTCATAAGTATCACAAGCAAATTGGCAATAATAATATAGAAAAGACAGTTCTGTATCGTTCTTCGACATCAGTATTTTATAAAATTCGTCTCTGTTATTTTTGAAAAGATGTTTCATGTCTTCATACATTTTATTTTTCTGCCTTATAACATCTATTTTATTTACAGCCTCTTCACTTAGTCCTATTCCATGGCACAACTCCATCAGATCCATTTTTATATCTCCTCTCCAATATCAGTAGGAAGGTATATCGTTACTCTTACTCCTTTTCCCTTTTTAGAAAAAATATGTATCCCAAATTCATTTCCATACATTAATTTGATAATATTGTTTACATTATTAAGTCCTACTCTATTATGCACTTTATCCGCCTCTTTTGCTTTCAAAGGTAGCAGAACTTCTCCATCCATATCAAATCCGATTCCATTATCATTTACACAAATGCATATATGTTCATCTTCTTTTCTTATATCTACTTCGACATTTCCTTTTCCAAGTTTCGGTTCCAAACCATGTACTATTGCATTTTCTACCACTAATTGAATACATAGTTTGGGTATGTAATATTCCTCAACTCCTTTTTCCATTTGAATCGAATATGTTAAATTGTTTTCATATCTAAATTCCTGAATCTCTAAATAGTATTTGACATATTCTAGTTCTTGTTTTATCTGAACTTTCTCAGTATCACTCCGATAAATTTTTGCTTGTATCAACTGTGAAAATGTGGATATCTTTTTACTTAACTCCCCATTCCCGTCTATCTGTGCTTGTAGCGCTAATGCATTTAATACATTAAACATAAAATGAGGATTCATTTGGGTTTGAAGAAATTTCAGCTCCATTTCTTTTATCAGTATCTGTTTTTCATACACTTCATTTACCAGATAGTCTATTTCTTTTGTCATCTGATTAAATCCACAACTGATTGCATGAAACTCCTTACTATCATAATCTGGAAGTTTTGCTTGAAAATTTCTCTGTCCAACTAGCTTCAATTTTTCATTGACTTCTTCAATAGGACTTGTCATCTTAATTGTAAACACTCCAAAACTAAGTATCCCAGCTATAATGATCGCTATAATTCCGACTACATAAATATCTATAGAATCATACAATATCTTAATTGCATAATTCTCTGGTATCCCTATGGCAACTCGGAGGTCCATACACAGTTCATGATTATACAATCTGTATTTCTCCTCTCCAATCTTTCCTATATACGGAGTATTATGTGAAACTTCTTTCCAATCTTTCCCTAATAAATCCACATTTTTAGGATACGTTTCCAGAATATTCCCTTTCTTTGTATATATTGCGCAAACTCCCCCTCTGTAATCACCAACTTGATTCATTAGACTGTATATAGTCTTTATATTTAATCGAAATACAAGACTGCCCTGCTCCTCCAAAGAATCATTTAAAATAGGGCATGCTAAATATAAACTCTTTCCATCTCTATAGCAATAAGTTTCAAAGCCAATTTCATTGTCCCTAGTATCCCTATATACCTTCCACACATTTGCAATGATCTGATCACTCTTTTCTTGATCCCCCGGAACTATAGCGTAATAAAAATCTGTTATATATTCGCCGCTATTTCGGAAAAGATAGACACAATCCACCAACGGCATTCCTTCATCCCCACGGTTAGACGAATTATTGATATCCACAGCCTCTGAAAATGCTTGTCTAACTTTTTCCAAACTGTATGTATTCCCTCCATCTCTCAAATACTCCATTAATAGTTCTGAGGAGCGCAATTCATTCAGGACTTCTGTCATATATTCCATTCTTTTTTCTATATTTTCTCCTGCTTCTTTCAAGAAAAAATCCAAATCATGGTCAATATATTTTCCTATTACCCAACTGACAGAACATATAAACAATACTCCACATAACAGGAAACTAACCAAAGCAATCCCCACATTAATTTCTAACATCCTGATTCGCAGAGAATATTTCTTTTTATCCTTTTCCTCTTTCTTCATCTCACACCCTATTTTGCATCAAGTTCTTCTAACATTTTATTCAACTTAGAACCATTACTCATACTTTGTTCCAAATAATCATCCACAACCTTCCATTTGTCATATTCCCATGCACTGGTAATCGTTTTTATCTGTTCATCACCTTTATTAACTGCATCAACTGCCTTGCTTAAAAGTTTCACATTATTCGGAAGATCATTCATACCTATTTTAGGGTTACACGGAGCCTGGCCTGTCTCTAAAACAATTCTCTTTTGCACTTCATCACTAAGCATATACTTAAGAAAACGTATACACGCTTCCTCTTTCTTTTTATCCTGCTGTTTTGCCAAAACATACCCCGAAGGAGGTGAAACGTAACTAATACTACGTCCATCATTTGAAGGGTAAGCAGCACAATCATAATCATCGCTTAGCTTACTTTGTTCCAACGCTTCTGATTCCCATACTCCATTAAAGTAAATCACCGTCTTTCCTTCAATAAATCGCTGCCGAGCACTCTCTATATTCTCTACCGGACAGGAGTACTGATTCAATCGTGCCAGATCTGCAACAACATGTTCTACGGCTTCTTTATTTATTCCATTTACAGGATCTTGTGCTGATGCCAACCCCGATTGGCCATCCCCTGCAAGCCTTGCTAAAAATAAAAATTCTGTCAATTGTTCTTCTTCAAGTGAAAATACCGAAATATCTTGTCCTGACTGATCAATCCAGTTCTGAAGTTTCTCCACCATATTCATAAAATCATCCCATGTTTTGGGTATACTTATATTTCCCTCTTTGTCCAATACCCCCGCCTCTTCCAAATACTTTTTATTATACCAATATCCACTTAATTCCAAAGCATCTGGAATCGTATATATCCTTCCATCATCAGTTTCCCATGTTTCAAATACAGAAGGATGAATTTGTCTTTTCCATTCAGGATCTGCCTCTAAATACGGCATTAAATTTAAAGCCATTCCAGCCTTTATCGCATTATCCACATAATAAGACAGACTGTTTGTACTGACAATATCCGGAATTTCTCCCACTGCAAGCATATCATTTGCTTTCTCTACTGCAATTTCATTATTCATATATTCAATACAGTTTAGCTTAATATCCGGATTTTTCTCTGAAAAACCATTGTATATTTCCTGCATCATCTTATAGCTTTCCAGCGTTCCTCCATACCCATGCACAAGGGTAATCTCTACACATTCCTGTTCTTCTTTTTTACTACATCCTCCAATTATTATCATACATACAATGATTATTACTGCTTCAAAATATCTTTTCCAATTTCTAAATACCCTCATGAAGTCCTTCCTCTAAACTCCCTAAAATCAATTATTTTTGCATATTGTCTTGATTCTTCTGCTGCCAATGCCATAAGATGACTGTCTACCGAAACGGAAACGTCAGTCGTCCTGATCCCTTTTCCATCATTAGCGATCAAAGCAGTAAATTCTCTCATCATTGCAGTATCGCTTCCACTGTGCCCTCCTTCGGGTGTATGTACTTGAATATTGGTTCGGCTGCCTGAGACAAAATCATCCACAATAATTTCTCCTTTTTCCATGTTTCCCCATATCTGGCCTTTTGTTCCCATAAGCAAAATCTCCCTAAAACATTCCTTCGAAAAAGCTGACATCGTGAAATCTGCCCGTACCCCATTTTCAAACTCAATATTAACAATCTGATGGTCACATACATTATTATCACAGTAAAATACGCATCTTCCATAAGGGCCAGATGCCAGTTTCTCCATTACCCTGTCTGAATCTATCTCTTCACTTACTGCATAGATCAATTTATCTTCAACCGCTTTTGGATGTTCCAAATAAAATCGCGGAGCATAGTAGGGGCATGATTCCATATGAGGGCATCCATCCATACAATACTTTGGCGCCTCATTTGGAGCATTCTCGGTCCTGAAAAATGTTAGATCACCAAAAGATTGTATCTTAGAGCAGCGGCTTCCTGCAAGCCAAAGAAGAATATCCAGATCATGGCAACATTTTGCCATAATAATCGGACATGAAAGTTCTTTGTTCCTCCAGTTTCCTCTTACAAAACTATGTGCGTAATGCCAAAAACCAACATTCTCGGTATGCCTTATGTTAATCAATTTTCCGATAATCTCTTCTTGAAGCAGACTCTTTATCTTCTTAAAAAACGGAGAGTATCTTAGGACATGGCATACTGACAGAACTCTGTCATATTCGGCAGCCGCTTTTTCCATAAGCAACATTTCTTCTCGTTCTACTGACATCGGTTTTTCGCACAGTACATGGTATCCCTTGCGGAGCGCCAGCATAACCGGTTCAAAGTGCTCATGATCTTGAGTGCACACTAAAACACAGTCTGCAAACTTAGGTCGTTCCAGGACTTCTTTGTAATCTTTAAAACAAAATTCATCCGAAATTTCATACTCTTTTGCAAAGGATTCTCTGCGTACATCATTAGGTTCTGCCACAGCTTTAATACGAAAATTGGCGGGATATTCTTTTGCGTATGTTGCATATGCTTTCGCGCCTCTAAGTCCCGCGCCGATTAAAATTGCAGTCACTTGATACATAATTCCACTCCTTATCATTCTTAAATAATTTCTTCCATCTCCGCTCTTCCTTACTTATATAACGGCCCATATGTAGCACACGCCCGATAATCCTGTCCTTCTTTATCCATCCCAAAAGCATTCCAAACAGCAGGACGGAATATTTTTTCTTCTGGTACATTATGCATGGAAACAGGAATACGTAATATGGAACAAAGGGTAATCAAATCCGCTCCTATATGTCCATAGCTGATGGCTCCATGGTTCGCTCCCCAATTGTTCATTACATCATAGGCAGTCTTAAAAACTCCCTCTCCCGTAACTCTCGGTACAAACCAGGTACATGGCCAAGTGTAATCCGTTCGTTTCCAGAGAATATCTGATACTTTTTCTGGAAGATTTACTGTCCATCCTTCCGCAATCTGCACTGTTGGCCCTAATCCCTTTACTAAGTTAAGACGCATAATAGTCACTGGCATCTCAGAATCCGTTAAAAAACGAGAAGAATATCCCCCACCACGGAAATATCCAAAATCCGCCGGATTCCATGTCACAGCTTCCATGATCCTATCCTGATCGTTTTCTGTAATATCAAACCACTGTTTCATTACAGCATTTCCACTTTCGTCCTTTACTGCACCACTGGCATCCAAACATGCTGCACCAGAATTAATCAAATGTATAAATCCTGATGACTCTTTCGCCTTCCCTTCCAGCTGATATCCTGTAGCTTTTTCCACTGCTTCAGGACTCCAGTAAGTCCGTACATCCGCAAAAATCTGTGCACGATTTGTAAGGAGTTTCATGAACATCATACCCAAACCGTTTAGCACATCATTTTCTGTTGCCAAAATATACGGCTCTCTTGCCCCATTCCAGTCAAATGAAGTATTTAAAAGAGCTTCTGCAAAATCTGCATTGGGGTAAAAATCTGTCCACTGTCTCTGTCCCTGGAATCCTGCAGCAAGTGCATTATGTCCACACTGTTCTTCTTCACATCCTTTCGGAAGATTTTCGTTTCCATTCATCAGATCTTTAATAATACACATCATCTTGACTACAAATTCCCAATCTTGATCCTTCTCTTCTCTTGTTTTTTGTGTTTCTAGTGGATTTTTATCAAAACCTTCCCTGCAGTGTTTTTTTGTCCAGGAAAGTGCCTTCAGAAATTCTTTTTCATCATAAATCCCCTCTTCCATACGACGAATAATTTCAACTTCATCAACAGATTCCACACGCATTCCAAGATATGATTCGATAAAATCATGATCAATGATAGATCCTCCGATTCCCATACACATAGAACCTATCTGAAGATAAGATTTTCCTCTCATAGTAGCTGCAGCTATTGCCGCCCTGCCAAAACGAAGCAATTTTTCTTTGACATCTTCTGGAATCTCCTTTGCATCAGCATTTTGTACATCATGACCGTAAATTCCAAAGGCCGGAAGCCCCTTTTGAGCATGGGTTGCCAATACACTTGCTAAATATACCGCGCCTGGTCGTTCCGTTCCGTTGAATCCCCAAACTGCTTTAATAGTTGAGGCATCCATATCCATGGTTTCTGCCCCGTAGCACCAACAAGGCGTGACAGTTAGTGTAATTTCTACTCCCTCTTTTCTAAACTTGTCTGCGCAGTCGGCAGCCTCAGCTACGCCACCAATAGTCGTATCCGCAATCACAGTCTTTACGGCCTCTCCGTTAGAATATTTCAGATTGTTTTCAAAGAGCTCTGCTGCTGCACGAGCCATTTTCATTGTCTGTTCTTCTAAAGTTTCACGCACATTTAGATATCCTCTTCTACCATCAATCGTGGGACGTATTCCAATAACCGGATAACTGCCAATCAATCTGTTTTTTCCCATATTTGCACCTCCAAATCTTCTTATATTCACATTATAAGTTTGCGTTTCCCCTATTTCCTGTGATATAATTGCAAAAAATGGGATAATATTCACTTTTTGGAGGTAACATGCACTATTTGGATTATAATGAAAAAAGACAACATGGAACTAACGACTTTCCCCTCGCTTATTATGATATTGACCAACATCATCCCCGTTATACAATGCCATTTCATTGGCATCAAGAAACTGAACTTCTACATATATGTAAAGGTAATATGCGAATCTACCTTAATGACAAAGAATTCCTTGCTCATGCCGGGGATCTGATTTATATTGCAGGAGGGGTAATTCACGGAGGGGAACCTGAAAACTGTATCTATGAATGTCTTGTGTTTGATCCTACTACACTTTTAATGCATACCCATGCAGTGCGTCAATATCTGAGAAAAACCGAATATGAACAGCTCTCCATACACGAACATTTTAGTTGCCTATCTTCTGATCTATCAGTCTGTCTTCATTCTCTGTTCTCCGCAGCCCGAATCCGTTTTTCTGGTTGGGAAATGAGTGTTCTTGGTGGACTATTCCAATTTTATGGCATTCTCTTTCGTGAAGGTTATTTTAAAAAAAAGACAGATACGCCCGTACGTATCCGTCATCTAAAAATCCAACAGTTAAAACCTGTTTTAGAATACATAGAAGGCAATTACTCTCAACCAATTACTTTAGATACTCTTTCCCGAATTGCCGGTATGTCCCCAAAATATTTCTGTCGTATATTTCGTACTGTCATTCACCGTACGCCTATCGACTATCTCAACTATTATCGTATTGAAAAGGCTTGCTATTTATTAGAAACAGAAGATCTTTCTATTACAGAAGTCGCTTATCATTGCGGTTTTAATGATAGCAGTTATTTTATCAGATGTTTCAAAAAATATAAGCAAATCACTCCAACAAAATACTTAAAAAAACAATAAGAAAATTGTTCTGTATCAATATAATTATGAATTGTATGGAAGGCCTCGCATCCTTATCAGGTATATAAAAGCTGCCCTATGCATTCAATAAACTCATATATGCCCCTTAAATCGGCATCGGCTTGACCGGTGGTAGTTACCTCATAAATCATATACCGTAATCTTCGCGAATATCAGCAAATGCCTGAAATCTTAGTGTTTCCATTTAACTATATAATACCAACTTGTACGCACAATAGCAATACGCTTTTATTTACCTTTTTGAGAATTTCAAGAACCGTTTTCCCGGTTTCGGACTCTCCAGATACCAGAATAACCTGACCAGTCTCGTCTGACTTTAATGCCCGCCTGATTTTCTCCAGGTTCTCCTCCTTGGCCCGCTTCTGCTCATGTCTTTGGTAAAAAAACGGATATAAAGGCAGATCTTTGATTGTTGACATTTCCTGGTGCGCGGTGCTATAATGTTAAAAATTAAAACCGAAGATGAGGAAGTTAGGCTGTGAAACGGTCTTCAGCGAATCCGGGATGGTGGAAGCCGGACAGATGTCAGTAGCAGCAAGTGGGCCTCGGAGGGCGAAGTGAACGTTTATCAAGTAACTGAGACGCAAGACCAGCGTTATAGGGTCAGGAGTGTGATGGCACTCTGTGAAAGAGGGTATATTTTATACCAAACAAGGTGGTACCGCAGGTTTTATACCTGTCCTTGAATGAATCTATTCAAGGACAGGTTTTTTTATTTCGCCGGAAAGGATGTTTATCTATGAAGCATGATGAATTTACATTGTACGATTTAAAGGTCGAGGTTATCGCCTCAGACAAGCCCATGGTATGCAGCCATAAGGAAGGGGACTACTTCCTGGTCATCGGAGAAAATCTGGTCTTTCCGCAGACCACCTCATTTTCCATGTATTCCCTTGCCGCCCTGCTTCCGCTTCTTCCGGCTAAGCAAAGAGAACTGCATGAAAATGACTGGATGCTCTCGGATAGCGTGATCGCTTGTCCGGATCCCAATTGCGGCGCACGTTTTAAGATTACGCGGATCGGTAAGCGGACATTCAGCCACGCCGACTGTACTGTGGAAGATATTTATAAGGGAAATGAAGACTAATTAAGTTTCGATATGGAGGGAAAAAAATGACACAGAGAATGGAATTAGCCAAGGATTATACGATCAGCAGGGTGTTAAATGGCTGCTGGCAGTTATCAAAAGGCCACAGCCTGCAGGGCAGCCTGGATCTTAAGGATGTTATGAAGGCGTTTCACATGCTGGTAGAGCAAGGATTTACGACGTTTGACTGTGCGGATATCTACACAGGCGCGGAGGAATTCATCGGCCAGTTTGTAACGGAACTCAAGAACGGCCATGGCTTTTCCGCTGACGATATCCAGATACATACGAAATATGTGCCGGATATTAATTACTTAAGCCAGGTAAACTATGAATTTACTGAAAAGATCATCGACCGGAGCCTGATGCGCCTGAACCGGGACACCCTGGATCTGGTGCAGTTCCACTGGTGGGACTATGATGTGCCGGGATGTATCGAGACTGCAGGCGACCTGATGCGCTTAAAAGAAAAGGGAAAAATCCGCAACATCGGCGTGACCAACTTTGATACGGCACATTTAAAAGAACTGGTGGATGCCGGAATTCCGGTAGTCTCCATGCAGGCGCAGTATTCCGTATTTGACCGCCGTACGGAGCGGAAAATGCTGGACTACTGCAAAGAAAATGATATCAAGCTATTATGCTACGGAACCCTCTCCGGCGGATTCCTGGCAGAGAAATGGATGGGCAGGAAAGCCGCGGAGCCCGAGACCCGTTCCCAAGTAAAATACCTTCAGATCATCGAAGATTCTCTGGGCTGGGATGGTTACCAGGAATTGCTTGTACTTCTAAAGGGAATTGCGGAAAAATATGACGCCAGCATTTCCAATGTCGCAACCAAGTACATCCTAAGCCAGGACGGCGTTGCCGGCGCTATCGTAGGAGTCCGCAACAGCAGGCACGTAGAATCCAACGCGCAGATATTCAAGTTTGAACTGGCAGAGGACGATATTCACGCAATCCGCACGTTCCTTAAGCAATTTCCGACTCCACAGGGCGAGCCGTTTGAGTTAGAGCGTACCGTAGGCTCAAAATACCGTAATATTATGCATATGAATATCACGAAAGAGGAACAAAGTTAACACTACAAAGGAGAAACACCTGATATGGAAAAGAAAAAACTCGAATTCAGAGGGGGATGGATGGTTGCATTCCTTCCGGTATGCATCTTCCTATTCTTCTGCATCTTATATTTTATCGTATTGAAAGCATTTGAAATGTACGCGCTTGCAATGGGAGCCTTCGTGGCACTGCTAATCAGCGCCGTCTTCACTAAGAAAGGACACTATGACCGCTTCTGGGAAGCCGTCTATGACGGCGCGAAAGAGGCCATTCCGGTTACCGTCCTGCTGCTGATCATCGGCATGTTTTCTGCCATGATCAAGGCTGCCAATATTTCCACCGGCTTTGTATGGCTCGCCGATAAACTGCATGTGGGCGGCGGCTTATTTACGGCATTTACCTTTTTTGCCGTATGTATCATAGCTTCCGCTACCGGCTCCTCCCTGGGAACCATGTTCACCTGCTTCCCTATCTTCTACGCAGCCGGCATCCTGCTGGGAAGCAATCCGTCCGCACTGGCAGGCGCCATCGTATCCGGCGGAATCTTTGGCGACAACCTGGCTCCCATCTCTGATACGACGATTATATCTGCGGGCACCCAAGAATACACGAAAAAATCCGGCTTCGCGGATGTAGGCGGGTGCGTGACCAGCCGATTGAAATACTCGCTAACTGCCGGTGCGATCTCTTTTGTACTGTTCTGGATATTTGGAGGCGGCGGAACGCTTGGCAGCGGCGCAGAGGAGATACTTACTCAAAATATGAACCCTGCCACGCTGGTCATGCTGGTTCCTGTAGTGGTGATGCTGGTTACCGCCGTAAAAACCAGAAATATTTATAAAGCCATTACCGTCGGACTGATTCTGGGAACCATCGTGGGACTGGCTTTCCACCTTCTGCCCCCAAGCAGCATCCTATCCGTCAAGGACGGCGCGCCTGCCGGATTCCTCACCGATGGTATCAATGGGATGATCGCAACCATCACCCTTGTACTTTCCGTATATGGAATCATGGGCGTACTCACTGCTGCCGGAGCCTTGGAGAAGATTACCAATATGATCCTGGACAGCAAATTTGGCCAGACTACCCGCGGTGCAGAGATTGCCATGATGCTTGGGATCTCCATCACAACCATGTTCTTCGGCGGCGTGACCAGCGCCTCCATGGCTACCTTCGGAAAGATCCAGAACGAGATTGGGAAACGTGTCGGCCTGCACCCATACCGCCGGGCCAATCTGCTGGATGGATTTGCCAATTCCATCGTCCTGGCAGTTCCGTTTCTGAGCGTATTCGTATTCATCGGATCTTCCCTTACGGCCGGATATAAATATGCAGATGCCTTATCCGTTACCCAGGTAAGCGGATTCATGTTTTACTGCTTCTCGTTGTTCCTGGTACTGCTGTTCTCCGTAATAACCGGCTGGGGCAGAGCATACGAAGGCGCATACGGTAAGCCGGTGAGAACTTTGGAAAAATCGGAATAAAAGATACAAAAAGAAACGATTCCTTCGGGTTTGACAGCATTCCTGCAACTGGCATAACCTCGTATGGATTGGCGCTGTCTGCCAACAAGAACGGATTGATAGGACGCTTCTTTCCGTTCTTGTCATAGGAAATGTTCCGCTATCCTTGCTATATACACTTCTTTGCCTCTCACTGCAGGCAGACCCAAATGCTTGATTCTTGAATTGACAGCCATGTTGTCAACTATTTTCAAAACTTTTGTGGCTCGTCCTTGTTTTTCTACATATTGCACAAAAATAGGGGTTAACGCAGAGGAAAATAGAATTCCGGGATTCCCGTGGAATATGGCGCTATGTCATACTGCTGGTAATAGATAACTCCACTACCCGGCTGTAAATAAAAACTATTCACATTAAAAGTATCCCTTAACAGAGATCTGTAATCCTCAAAATATGAGCCTGGGGTTTCTCTTAACCGTTTAGCGATTTGCCTTGCTATCGATCTGTGCAGTTGGTACAGAGAAGCAGGCGTAAGCGGGTAGGCGTCTGCCAGTTTTAACCGATTCCCAGTCACAAAGTCCCATGTGTCGGATGTCCGCTTTGTCTCGCCATGCGCCCCTCCCATATAGGTATAGGTATCCGTATATAAACTGGTAATGCACCCGGCATTATAAGTAATTTGATAGACCACCTCCAGGGTATAGCTGTTGAATGGCAGCCCATCTTGATGATACCTTTTATCCTCTGCTGCCTGCGCAAATAGGATATTCCGGCAATATTCCTCCGTATCCATTGCCCTCTTGGCATAGTAGGCATTTATGGCCCTGCCGGCGGTTTCGTCACATGTGGTGGTAAAGGAAGGATAGTTGATCTTATAGACAAATACAGGGATATCCCCATAATACATCGTGTCTTCCAGCGTTTTTTGGGTGACTGTCTGCATAATGCCTCCCGATATAGAACTAGTTGTAATAATATATTCCATCCAATGTCCTTTGGTCACAGGATAAGTAATATGCCGTACGAAAATAAGGCTACGGCAAAACATAACTTGTATCTTCTGCCACAGCCTACTCTAAAAACTCTCTATCCTATTGCGGCGCTTATTCTATCCCGCACCTTACATTCTTGCACAAACTTGCTATAATTTCGCCTCTGAGAGCATAAACTCCAGTTGGTCCGCACGTTTCTCCACGATCTTGTCCACGTTCTTGACCAGTTCCAGAAGCGCCTCGATCACCGCCGTCTCGCTTAAGTGATTATAGTTCTTATAATAATCAAAGCGGGAGGAATCCCCTTTGGAAAGAAGGACGTGATCTGCCAATTCTCCCAGCTTCGAGTTGCCGTATTCTGTAATGGCGATCACCTTCAGCCCCTTTTCCTTCGCAAGTTCGGCTCCCTGAATGACCGTCTTGGTTATCCCCGACTTTGATATGGCGATCAGCACGTCATTCTCATCGGCAAGGTTGATGGTATTCAGATAATAATCCGCAAGTCCGCTGTAAGTCGCCTTGATCCCGATCCTGCCCAGACAGAATCCCATATGCTTCGCCAGGGTTCCTGTATCTCCCGCCGCGATCACATGCACCTCATGGCAATTGTCAATCAGCCTGGCGCATGTGCTCATGGCATCCAGATCGATCTTGCTGCTGAGATTCTGCATGATATCCGCATATTTCCGGAATATGCCGGCCACGATATTGGCCTGGTCATTATCCCTTTTTTCTTCTCTTCCCATCATTCCCATATCGCGGGCCAGCATGGTACGAAACGGCCAGTAGCCGGTGTATCCCGCATGCTGGCACATCCGCACGACGGTCGCCTCGCTTACCCCGCTTGCCATAGCCAGTTCCTTGACCGTATATTCTGTTACCTGATTTGGATGTCTTAATACACAATCCGCTACCTTCCGCTCTGTAGGCGAGAATTCGCGATAGTGCTTCTGTATATTATCGATTACGCTTTTTTCACTCATATTTTTATGTTCCTTCTGTGGAATTGGAGAATATCCATATCCTGTGTATCCTGTCCTCCCCCTGATGAAAATAAGGTGCTCTGGATGATTTTTCCTATAAGCATTATAACTTTTATATACAACGAATTCAATTGTGTTTTAAGACTTTTGGTTTTTAGAACCTGCAAAGGGTCTTCATTCTTTCTTCCAGATATGGCACAAGACGCGCCCTTGCGTATTCCGGCAGGTTGATGATCTTTACTGGATCCGGGTTCTTGGCGTTTTCTTTTACGAACTCTGCCACCGCGTCATAGTATCTTCCCAGGAATTCTGTTCCCAGATTAAACTTGCGGATTCCTTTTGAAAATGCAATCAAGAGTTGTTCATCCGGAATACCGCTGCCGCCATGGAGTACCAGCGGGACATTCACGGCTGCGTGAATCTCTTCCAGCCTTGCGATGTCCAGGTTCGGCGTATCCTTATACTCTCCATGGGCGTTTCCGATGGAGATTGCCAGAGAATCCGCGCATGTCTCCCGGCAGAACTTTTCCGCGGCATCCGCCTTGGTATATAGGTCCTCCTTGTTGTTATCCGCATTTGCCGCGATACCTACGTGCCCGATCTCTCCTTCTACGATGGCCCCCAGTTCATGCGCCTTGTCTACGACTTTCTTGGTAAGGGCAATATTCGTATCCAGATCATTCATGGAGCCATCCATCATGACCGAACGGAATCCCTTATTGACCGTGTTGATGATCGCGTCATAGGTATAATCATGATCCGCATGCAAGCCGATGGGAACTTTGGCCTCTTTGGCCATCTCCTCTACCATGGCTGCGAATCCGCTGAGGTTACAGGTCTTCTGGATCGTGACATGCTCCGGATAGAGCATGATGATCGCCGGCGTATTCGTCGCCTCCGCCGCGCATACGACGGATCTTGCCATCGTATCATCCATACATATAAATGCTATGGCTGAAGTGTTGCTCTCCTCTGCCATTTTTAAAATATTTTCCACTCTCTCGTACATAAAATCATCCTTTCTTCTAATCTTTAATTATCATCCATTGTTCTGCGCCTATATGCGCCGGTCCTTAGTCAGCTGCGGAAGCAGGCCGCCCGCAAAGAAGTCTCCCAGGCCGACCACCGTTGGATTCTCCACGAAACGTAAGTCCTTGCAGGGAACACAGCAGACCGCCTCCCCTGCCCGCTCCTCAATCTCCTGACGGAATCTTTGTCCCTCTTCCTTTGCTGCCAGCCGCCCCGTCTCCTCATACTCCTTTCTTCCAAAATCATCCCCTCGCCAGAAGCGGGTGGCTGCCATCGTGATGCCGCCTTCCAGGGCGCGCTCATACTTTCTGGCATCTTCCCCATAGGTCAGCGCCCATGCGGCCGAATGGACCAGAAGCGTCGGAACCTTCACCTTCTCATACACCTCTCTTACCGCACCCAGAACCTCTTCCACATTCAGAATGTCGATCCTGCGCTGGATGTATTCCTGCAGTTCGTCCTCGTTCATACTCAGAACGTCCACCACGTCCCGCAGCGCCTGATGCACATAGACGCGGAAATCCTTGCGAATATAGCATCCATCCTCCATCACGACGACGGCGTCCTTGGGAAGCGTCCCAAGGAGCCTCCGGGTCCGGTCCATGCGGTCTTCCAGAATCTCCTCATCCAGGATCTCGCTGAAGCAGGATAAGAGGAATGCTTCCGCATCCTGTATCATCGGCGCGTAATCTTCAGAAACTTCTATCAGCAGGCTGTCGATATCCCGGGAAAACATCACCCGGTTCTCCCGGGGCGTCGTAAAATCAATGTCATTTGCCCGGATACGCACCCCGCCCTGATAGGACAGGATGACATGAGGATAGACTTCTTCCCTCTCATGCTGAACACCTACCATATAATGGATTTCCTTTGGCAGAAACTCCTTCATATAACGGTTGAAGCAGCATAACTGGATCGCACTCTCGTATCCTAGCTTGCTAATCGCGATCGCGGCGCGTGTCGCCGTCCCGCCGATGGTGACGCGGTACTGGAACCGATTAGCGAAGTCCAGGCAGATCTGGTTCGTGTCGGGCACCAGCTCGCATCCCATTCCCCGCTTCATATGCCACAGGCTGGATATGAGAAGCGCCCGCACCGAGTCAATTGGAATATCGCCGTCTACAAGATCGGCATCCCGGACGTCAAACTCCCGGATCATCTGCTCCACCACCTTTGCGTCCCAAGTCATTTCAAAATCAACGCAAGTGTGGAACCCTAATGCTATCTTTTCACCCATTTTCCTACATTTCCTTTCTCTCTTTTTTTCTGTCCTGTTATCCTTTTACCGCTCCCGATGACATTCCGGCGATAAAGTATTTCTGGAAGAAGATGAACAGAATCAATACCGGAAGAGAGCCTAAGAAACTCATCGCCATCATCTGGCTCCAGTCGTAGGTATGCTGCCCCATCAGCATGTTGATGCCGATCGGCACCGTACGCATATTGGTGGTCTGGGTCAGGGCCAGGGCAAACAGGTACTCATTCCATGCCTGCATGAAGGTGTACATTCCAACGGATACCAGGCCAGGCACGGACACCGGAACCAGAATCTTCCACAGCGCTTTCATGCGGGATCCTCCGTCGATCATGACGGCTTCATCCAGATCCGTAGAAAGCGTGTTGAAATATCCGGTGATCATCAGGATGCAGTACGGCAGCGTGAATACCAGATAGGTCAGAATCAGGGCCCAATATGTATTAAACAGTTTCAGCGACACGATCAGGCTTAGATACGGAATCAAAAGCACGATCGGGGGAACCGCCTGCACGCTTACGATCAGCGTATTGATCAGTCCCTTTAACGGGAAATCAAACCGGCTGAACGCATAAGCGGCCAGAATCCCGATCACCAGCGTCAGCACCACTACAACGGCTGATACAAAGTAACTGTTCAGGAAATACCGGACCTTTTCCGCATCCGTCAGAATCTCGATATAGGAACGCAGGCTGAATGATTTGTCAATAAAGGTCGGCGGCCAGGAGAATATCTCCGTGTTAGACTTTAAAGATGATATGAACATCCATAAAACCGGAAATCCCGCGAAGGCTCCGCCCAGAATCAGTAAAATACTCAAAATCACCTTAATCGGCTTCTTGTAACTTCCTACCATGCCTATTCCCTCGCTTTCTTTTGCTGCTTGACATAGAAAATGGCTACGACCACGCATACGATCAGCAGAAGCACCGCCACCGCGGATGCAATGCCATACTGGCTGCTGTTAAATGCCAACTTGTAGATGTAGATGCTGAGCGTCTGCGTCGAATTGACCGGCCCTCCTCCTGTCATCATCCAGATAACCGCAAAAGACTGAAGCGTCCACACAAAGTCAAGCATGGCGATGCTGATCAGGATAGGCTTAAGCTGGGGAATCGTGATATGCCAGAAGGATTTCCATTTTGTGGCCCCGTCAAGCGCGGAACTTTCATACAGATCCTCCGATATGCCCTGCAATCCGGCCAGAATGCTGATCATGTAAAATGGGTATCCGCACCAGATATTGACAAAGGTAATGGTCGCCAGCGCAACACTCTGATTGCTCAGCCACTCCGTATCCTTTGTGGCCAGATTCAGGAAGGAAAGCAGATAATCCACGATCCCGGCGGGCTGCAGCATCAATTTCCACAAAATCGCAATTACCGATGCCGTGAATACCCATGGAAGGACATAGATGACTCTGGCAATGGTCTTCGTCCTTGATTTGAAATACTTCGTGTTCAGGAGAAGCGCGAAGCACATCCCCAGGACAATATGGGCCACGACGCTCACTACCACGAAGATAGACGTGGTCTTGACTGCGCCCACGAACTCGCTGTCTGCCAGGATTTCTATATAATTATCCAGCCCTACGAATACAGGGTCGGCCACTACGATCGCATTATTCTGGAAAGAATACTTCACGATCAGGCAGATGGGGACCACCAGCAGGACCAGCATTAAGATCACTGTGGGAGACAGGTATAAATATGGCGTAATCTGTTTTTTCAATTTTAAACCGCTCTTGTTTTTCATCAGTTTATCTCACTCCATCTGATCTCTTCTATAAAGGAAAATGGAGCCACAAGAACTATGACTCCATTTTCGCATTTCATTACAATTGGATGCTAACTTCTCGTTCGCTTACTTGCCATATACCTCATCAATATCTTTCTGCACCTTGCCAAGGAAGGTATCTACGTCCTGCTTGCCATCCATATATGGCACAAGTTCATTGATGTAGTCTGTCATGATGGTATTTGCTTCCTTCATGCCTGTGAACTCATTGATCGGATAGCCGCCCTGATACATATCGTAGATATCCTGGAATACTTCATCTGCTCCGCTGTAATCCGGCTTCGCAAGCGTGCTGTTCGGGAACGCGGACTGTGTCACCGCCAGGTCTGCACAGATGGATCCGTCTTTTCCGTCCGCTCCGCTTAACAGATATTCGATAAACTTCATAGCCTCTGCCTTGTGCTCGCTCTTTTCCGTTACTCCAAGTGCCCAGCTTGCAACGCACATTCCCTTGTCGCCTGTGTAGTCATCCTTAACCGGAATCGGCACTCCTGTAATGTTCATGTCCGGAGCTTCCTTGCGGTAGGAAGTAAGAAGAGCCGCAGAGTTGATATGGAACGCAATCTCGCCGCTGCAGAACTTGGAAGACATATCAGCCTCTGTCAGAGAACTCATGCCTGGATAGATATATCCCTTATCATTTAATCCCTTCATATACTCTGCAAATGCTTTCATATCCGCATTATCAGCGATATTGTAGTTGCCGTCCTCATCCTTGATCTTAATGCCGGATGCCCATGCAAATCCCATGTAAGAGTTCTGGATTCCTGATGGAGATGTCGTATCCAGATTCAGCGCGAATGGATAGTATCCCGCATCCTTAATCTTCTGGCATGCCGCCTCGAATTCGGACCAAGTCTTAGGAAGCTCTGTAACCCCGGCCTCATCCAGAATATCCTGGTTCGCATACATCGGATAAGCAAAGTTAACGACTGGAACCGCGTATGTAGAGCCGTCTACCTGCCACTCGCTGTCGATGATGTCCTGGTCAAAACCATCCTTGTCCATCAGATCCGACTGATTTGTCAGGATGCCCTGGTCCGCGAAATCGTATACCCAACTGCTGTCTACGCTGACGATATCCGCTACCGTTCCGGTACTGGCTCCTGAGGTAATCTGCGTCTTTGTATCCGCGAACGGCGCGCTCAGAAGTTCGATCTTGACGCCAGTCTCTTTTTCGTACTTGTCCACAATGTCCTGCACGTAGCCTTCCGGACATTCCACTGCCCACCACTGCTGCCACTTAAGCGTCACACTCTTGTCGCCGCCTTCGTCCTTCGAATCCCCGCCAGAACCGCTTGCGCAGGCTGCAAGCCCCAGAACCATGGTTCCCGCCAGAACTGCCGAAAAGCCCTTTTTCAACAACGTTACTTTTTTCATACTATTCCTCCTTTTTTTCTTTCGGCTTTGCCTGAAATTTTATGTCATAATCATAGCAATCCTGAAATTAATTGTCAATCTGTATTAGAAATTAAATTTCATTTCAGCCTTTTATATAAATTAAATTTCTTATTTTTGTGTATTATTACAATAGAAAGAGTTTATTTTTTGTTTTTTGTGGATAAATCGCTTAGATTTTTGATATAAGATTAAAATGCTGTTTGATTTTTGATACTTTCTTTGAATGAAAATAAACCTTCAAATTGATGAAGGTTTATTTTCGTTTTGAGATATCTTAAGATCTTCCTGTTTCTATCCTTTGTTGGCCGAATCCTTCTTTGACAGTTTGCATAGGGTTCTCTCTGGCATCACATAATAATTCATTATTCTTCATCCAGATACTCGCTATAATCCAATTCGCTTGCAAATAGCATGTAGTCGCCATCCACATAACCCATGTAACCATTATCTACTGCATATCCTTTCATATTCCTTGCCTCCTTATCATGAATCCAAACTTATTGTTTTCTATTTCGTGTCTTTCTTATGTCGTTCTTATCGGTTTTCTTGACTTAACTTTACCCCATTAGGTGTCCAATAAAAACACCAACATAAAAGGAGCAGTTCCCCAAACGGAACTGCTCCTGCTATATTCTATAACTTATTCCATATTATATTGTTCGACTAATCTTTTTATTTCCTGATTGACTTGCTGTACCACGCTCTCGGGCCCGATGATCTTCACTCCCTTTCCAAGCGCAAATACCCATCCGAAAAACTGCTGGCTTACGACTACATCGACACTTATAGAAAAATGATTGTCATCCACCGGTACCATGGAAACGTCTTTTCCGAACCTGTCTATGACCACCCCTGCCATCTGATTGTCCATCAGCAATCTGACACGCTCTTCCTTCCCTCCAAACATGGAAAAGTTCTTCCTGGAATAGGTGCCAATGTCAAATTTCTCAAAATACTTTTTCCCCTCCCTTGGCTCATCAGACATACGGATCTTAAGCATCTTATCTACCCGATAATGCTTGATCATCTGATCATCTGAATCATATCCTACCAGATAATAATTCTCATCGTTCCAGGACAATCCCCATGGGCTGATATGGTACATTTCCCCATTATGCCGTAACTCCATCTCTTTCTTCAGATTCCACTGGAAATACTGAAACATAATCTTCTTATTTTCCGTAATCGCATTATGTATGGAATCCACGTTATAGTAGATGCTTTCATTCATCGTCTTGATTCTTCCGGACACATATACTTGACGCTGCAGTTTTTTGGCTTCATACTCGCTGCATAAACTTTCCAGCTTGCGGATCAATTCATTCGATTTTCTGGCAGTTATGAATTTGGATGACTGAATCGAATCTACCAATAGTTTTAGTTCAGGCAGTTCAAACTGCCTGCTTCCCACATGGTAATAATACGTCCTCCCGACCTGCTCTCCGATGACTTCTACACCTAACTTTTCCAGAGCCTGCAAGTCGGCGTAGATGCTTTTCCGCTCTGCTGAGACTTGGTATCTCTCCAACTCTGTTAATATCTCCGGCATTGTGATGCTGTGCTCGTCGTCGGTCTTTTCCAGCATGATTTTCATGAGGTAGTATAGTTTGAACTTTTGATTTGCTCCTTTGGGCATATGCATTTCTCCTGGTATTCTTATTTAATATATCTCTATTTCAGATTTCACAAAATACTGATAGATATAGAATTATGATTAGATCAGGCTGAAGAAAATATATCCTATTATCATGTAAAAGATTTAGATTTTCTTCACTATCACCTTCTTGCCATTGCCTATAAATTATATCATATCATTGTCAAAAGTGATAGGAACACAACATGGAAATACCATCTATATTATACGGAGACGTCTACATCTATATGCCCGGGAAACTATAAAAGCATTACCGCCCAAAAGCTAACCTAACGAGTAGCATCATTCTATTTCTGGAAAATAAAATATATTAAATTCTATATCGTCTCCGTCAAAGTCCATTTCATACCAATAATTCCTAATGGAATGGCCTAGATGTCATAATAGATACCTCTTCCGTATTGATCACATACATAGATGTATGGATCCTATTATTTTTTCATAGATTTCCTTGAACATCGTACTCCTCTAAATGTCTCTTATGTTGTCAATTATTAGGTCAATCGTGTCAGTGTTTGGTTAGAATAATGAATAGAAATAATATGCTTATCCTCTATTATCAAGAAAAGAACTGCTTTTGGAGACTGAATAGATGCCGCTGTTCCCATGTATTTACAAACATAGCGAGAGTATTAGGTCAGAATCGTATCACATTCAGGTTGATGTTACTGTGTTCGGACTTAATAATTCGTGGTGTTAGTATATAAGTGTGGGCAGAAAAAGTTGAACCATCTATAATAGCAAGCGAAATAGCAAAGGAGATGTTCAACATGGCGAAAAACCAAAAATCGTATACTCTGGAGTTCAAACAGCAAATTGTTGATTTGTATAACGCCGACGGAAAATCGTATCCACAACTGGAACGTGAATATGGCATCAGCAGAAGTACACTCAGCACCTGGGTAAAGCAACTGCCCCCGGTAAGAACCACATCCTCCGGCTGAAACTGTGCTTTTTGCTCCAGTTCCATTGCAATGGCAAACAATGTCAGAATCCAATGTAAAAAATGCCCAAGTTTTTCGACTTGTGCCACTGATTTGGATACAGTCAGGATCAATGCCAGTGCCTAATATCCATCTTTTCACCGGAACAACCAGAAAGTAGGAACCAGTGATTATTTGAGAGTCATGCGTCTCAGGCAGATATGGGCTGAAGGGACATTTACGGTTTTAAAACGAGAACATAAATTGAATTAAATCCAGAAAAGAGGCCTTCAGAAAGCGACGGAAGAATGCCTCTTATCGGCAACCGCATTAAATCTAAAAAGACTGGTAAAAGCGGTATAAAGAACCGGATTACCAGCCTTTTTACGCTATTTCAAAGAGCGTATGCTAAAACGGCATTAGAAAAAGGAAGTTTGTCAACAGGTCCAATTTGCTACACTACCGCCGATGCCCGGAAGCCCAAACAAAGGCTTTCTGGCCTAGTGCCAACTACTCAAACTCAATCGTCCCAGGCGGCTTAGAGGTAATATCATACATCACTCGATTCACATGATCTACTTCATTCACAATCCGGCTGGTCACCTTATGCAGCACTTCCCACGGGATCTCCGCGGCTTCCGCCGTCATGAAGTCTATGGTGTTCACCGCTCTGAGGGCCACCGCGTAATCATAGGTCCTCTCATCCCCCATGACGCCGACGCTTCGCATATTCGTAAGCGCGGCGAAGTACTGGCCGACGCTTTTATCCAATCCGGCATTAGCGATTTCTTCCCGGTAGATTGCGTCTGCGTTTTGAACCATCTTAACCTTTTCTTCCGTCACTTCTCCGACAATGCGGATGCCAAGTCCCGGGCCGGGGAACGGCTGGCGGAATACCAGGTGCTTAGGGATGCCAAGTTCCAGTCCGGCTTTCCTTACTTCGTCTTTGAACAGGTCGCGCAGGGGCTCGATGATTTCTTTGAAGTCTACACAGTCCGGCAGGCCTCCCACGTTGTGGTGGGACTTGATGACTGCGGATTCTCCGCCAAGCCCGCTTTCTACCACGTCCGGGTAGATGGTTCCCTGCACCAGGAAGTCTACCGCGCCGATCTTCTTGGCTTCTTCTTCGAATACGCGGATGAATTCTTCCCCGATGATTTTACGTTTTGCCTCCGGCTCTGAAACTCCTGCCAGTTTCTCGTAGAAACGCTGCTGGGCGTTGACACGGATGAAGTTCAGGTCATAAGCTCCTTCTGGTCCGAAGGCAGCCTCTACTTCGTCTCCTTCATTTTTACGGAGAAGCCCGTGATCTACGAATACGCAGGTCAGCTGATCTCCTACAGCCTTGGACAGCAGGACTGCTGCCACGGAGGAGTCTACGCCGCCGGACAGGGCGCACAATACTTTGCCTTTGCCGACTTTCTCCCGGATCTGCCTGATGGATTCTTCCACGAAGGAATCCATCCTCCAGTCTCCGGCGCAGCCGCATACGCCAAGCACGAAGTTGGACAGCATCTTCGTGCCTTCTGCAGTATGGAGCACTTCCGGATGGTACTGGATCGCGTATAATTTCTGCTCCGGATTCTCGGCCGCTGCCACCGGGCAGTCTGCCGTGTGGGCAGTGATTTCGAATCCCGGCGCCACCTTAGAGATGTAGTCAAAATGGCTCATCCAGCAGATGGTTGGGGACGACACGCCTTCAAAGATTGGCGACTGGGTTTTATCTATGATGACTTCTGTCTTGCCATATTCCCTGACGTCGGCGCTTTCTACCTTGCCGCCCAGTATGTGCATCATCAGCTGGGCGCCGTAGCACAGTCCGAGGACTGGTATGCCAAGTTCGAATAATTCTTTCTTATATGTGGGCGAATCCGCCTCGTAGCAACTGTTGGGTCCTCCGGTCAGGATGATTCCCTTGGGATTCATTTCTTTGATCTTCTCCAGGTCTGTCTTGTAGGAATAGATCTCGCAGTATACGTTGCATTCTCTGACACGTCTTGCTACCAGCTGGTTATACTGCCCTCCAAAATCAATGACGATTACTAATTCTCTCTTCACAAGAATTCCTCCTATTTTGTCAATCTCGTACCTATTGTGTCCAAATCGGGTAAATGTCTCTCAAAATCAGGTTCTATTATATGATAGAAGCCCCCTGTTGACAAGGGACTTCTTTTGATTTTACACAATCACGCTTTTGCGCCAGGTACCTTTGAAATACCGGATCACAAAGCACAGCGCCCGGAATACCCAGTCGATGACCATTGCCACCCATACGCCGAACACGCCCAATCCCATGTATTTACCCAGCACGTAACTGAATGCGATTCTGAAGATCCACATGGACAGTATGGATATGTACATGCATGCCTTGGCATCTCCCGACGCACGGAAGGTAGCCGGCAGCGTAAAGGATATGGGCCAGATCAGGATTGCGCTGATTCCATGGAAATGGATGATCTGCTCGGTTGCCCTGGCTGTCACGTCTGACAGATTATAAGCCTTGATGATCAGCGGAAGGATGGAGAATATGAAGAACACGGTCGCCGCCATGCATACATAGGTGATCACCATCAGTTTCCGGTTGTAATATTTCACCTGTTCGTAGTCTCCTGCCCCTACGCATCTTGCGATCACCGTAGTAACCGCCAGGGATATTGCCATTCCGGGAAGTATCTGGAATAGGGCGATGGCGTTGCCCACCGCATTTGCCGCGATAGCGTAAGTTCCAAATGTGGATACCAGGCTTAAAACCAGGATCTTGCCCAATTGGAACATGCTGTTCTCCAGGCCGTTTGGCACGCCGATGCTCAGGATCTTCTTTACCATCTGCCAGTTGAACTTATAGCGGAAGGTGCGCTCGATATGTAGAAGCTGGTTCGGATTGCACAACAGTACAATGATGATAACCGCTGCCACCATCCTGGACACCAGGGTGGGGATGGCCACGCCTTCCGTCCCTCTGTGGAATCCGTAGATCAGGATCGCGTTTCCGCCAACATTGATGATATTCATGATGATGGATACTTGCATGGACACCTTGGAATTGCCCATGGCACGGAAGATCGCCGCGCCTCCATTATACAGGGCCATGAACGGGATAGATGCCGTCACGATCATCAGGTAGGTATTGGCATGCCCCATTACGTCGGCCTCGATCTTTCCGAAGATCCCGTGCAGGATGAAGTATTTTCCCGCATAGACCAGCAAGGTAATCACAACCGAGCACAGGGTAATGAACCATACCAGCTGGGTGGCTGACTTACAGGCTTCCTTTTGATTCTTCTGTCCCAGATACTGTCCGGCCACCACCGCGCCGCCGGTTGCAAGGGCGGCAAATACATTGATCAGCAGGACCATGATCTGATCTACCAGCGATACGCCGGAGACGGCTGCCTCGCCCACGCTCGCAATCATAATAGAATCCGCCATGCCAACAAGTACTGCAAGAAGCTGCTCGATGACCAACGGAATAATTAATGCAAGCAGCGCCTTATTGTCGAATAAGTAGCTGCTTCTGTCAACTCTTTTTTTCATTTTCTTCTCCATAATAAAAACTCCTCATCGTAAATTATACGACAGGGAGTTTCATTACACAAGCATCACTTTGCTTATGCAGCGACATATTTTTCTATATCCTTCCAGAGGTCATCACATTCTTCTTCATAGACTTTCAACTCAATCTCATTTTGAAAACCGAGATTCATGAGTCCCAGCAGAGATTTCGCGTCGACGATATAACGGCCGCGCTTCATGTCCATGTCATAAGGATATTTTTCGACCTTTCTTACAAATTCTAATATATCGCTTGGATTTTGAAATACAACGATTCTTTTGCTCATAACAATCTCTCCTTTTTCGTTATGAACATCTTAGCATAATCTCCCATCCCTCCAAGGTGGAAATTTTTTAAAAAAGTAGAAATTTTTAACGGTTTTTTCCGGATTTTGCCTGTTTTTGTCCTTAACTGTTCTTCTTCCGGTACTCTGCCGGAAGCATCCCTACTTCATCCTTGAACACTTTGCTCATATACTTGGGATCAGAGTACCCAACCATATCCGCGATCTGATTGAGCTTAAGCGTTGACTTTAACAGCAATTCCTTTACATTTTCAATGCGGTATTTACGGATCGTCTCGGTAAATGTCCTGCCGGTCTGCTTCTTAAACTGGGTGCTTAGGTATTCTTCGGACACATGCAGCTTGGCAGCCACTTCCTCCAAGGTGATTCCCTGGTTATAGTACTCCTGGATATGCTGTATGGCCTTCTGGACCAGCAGGCTTACGCCATCTTCCCCGATATTTTTCAAGGACAGATTTTCAAAAAATGTAAGAAATGCTTCTTCAATATCCTGCCAGAATATTGCGTCGGATATGGACGTAATCATATTCTGCATAGACACGGATGACTCCAGTTTCCCTGATTCCTTTGCCACGTGCAGCAGGCTCATCATATAGCGGCTGCATGCTTCTTTCATATCCTGGGGCGTGCACGCTCCCTCCCTGCAGTATTCCCGGAAGCGGCGCAGACTGCTTAAGAACTCTTTCCGGTCGCTATCCGCCACCGCCTCCTTCGTCTGCACCTCGATGTCAATAGGGTACTTGATCGGATAGGTCTGGGTCGCGTCAATCAGCCTCTTGCTGATCAGCGTCCCTCTGTCAAAGAAAAGGTTCCACTCCAGCACGCTGTCCATCTCCAGAATCGCTTTCCTTATATTCAAGAGTCCCCGGCAGTTCCCCCAGGCGCAGCTGAGCCGTCCGGGTATCTGGCTTCCAAGCATCGGGACCACCGTCTTTTTAAAATATTCTTTTATTTTATCCTGGTCTTCCAACTGGTACAGAATGACGACAATCGAGCCCTTTTCCTGGAATTCGATAACGTAGACATGGAATTCATTGCTGTGAATACCTACTTCTTCCATGGTCCGGCGAACCATCTCATGGTAGCGGTCATAATTATCGCTTAACCCAATGCCAAATATGGCAATCTGCTCGTCCCCCCTGATTCCATACCGCTCGGTAATCATGTCAGCCAGTTTCCCGTCTTCATCCAGCTGGCCTGTTATGGCGTTCAGAAAAATATATTCCAGGCTGAACAGCTGCTCCTTGCTCTGTTCTTTGGAAATATTCACCTCTGCCTGTTCCAGGGCCTTCTTAAGTTCCGCAATCTTGATCGGCTTCAGCAGATAGTTCTCGATTCCCAGTTCAATGGCCCTCTGCGCATATGCAAAATCCGAATAGGCGCTCAGGACGATAGCCTTGCACTCTATGCCTTCCTCCCGCACAATGGAGAGCATGGTAAGCCCGTCCATATCCGGCATGCGGATATCCAGGATTACCAGGTCCGGCTTCTCTTTGCGGATCAGTTCCAGCCCTTTTTTGCCGTTTTCTGCCTTTCCTACCAGTTCATAATTCTCGTTAATCTTCTTCAGAATCTTGCTCATGCCTTCCCGGATCGGCGCTTCATCTTCTATTACCGCAATTCTCATTGGCCCTCCTCCTTTCTGCCTTCTTCGTCTGCCTGCCTATGAGGGCTGACTACAGGGATAAACAGATGCACCTTCGTGTACTTGCCCAGCGCGCTCTCAAAATATAGGTCCGCCTGATCTCCATAATATAGGTTCAGGCGCTTTCTCACGTTGACGATTCCCATGTGCTCTCCAGAATCTTTTTCATCTGCTTCATTTTCGCTGTCATTAAGCCTCTGTAAGACGTCTTCCGGAATTCCGCGGCCATTGTCCTTTACGATGATGTGCATCTGGCCTCCTGCCGATCTCATGGTAATCCCCAGTTTCAGTTCGCCTTCTTTCTGCTTCAGGCCATGCCGGATCGCATTCTCTACAAATGGCTGCAGAAGCAGTTTGTGGATTCTGTATCCGTATAGTTCTTCCGGCACCTTTACTTCTACCTGGAGTTCTCTTCCAAGTTTCGCCTTCTGTAGCAGGATGTACATTGCAAGCCAGTGCAGTTCCTGTTCAATCGAAGTCTCTGCCCCTGCATTCTTAACCGTATATCTTAAGATATCCGCCAGGGCTCCTAACATTTCGCTGATTTCGAATTCTCCCAGTTCAATGGCCTTCCAGTTGATGGTATCCAGCGTATTATAGAGGAAATGCGGATCTATCTGGGCTTCCAGCGCGGATAGTTCCGCGTTTTTCTGCTCAACCACCGCCTCTTTGACCTGATTGATCAGGCTGTCAATATGGCCCACCATTTCATTGAATCCCGAACTAATCTTGCGCACCTCTACCGTCATATTCTCGGTAACAGGTACCCGTGCCTGGAAGTTTCCCTGTTCCGCCTGGCTCATGGCATCTGCTATCTGGTCGATCTCCTTAAGGTACGGCCTGGTCAAAGAATACGTCAGCGCCATCAGTAGTAGGATTGCGCCTACTGCTATGAATATCCAGAACAGGATCTGCTCCTTTAAAGTCTGGTGATATAGCCTCAGGGACTGGGCATTACAGATCGTAAATCCACTCATTTCATTCATTTTCCTGGTGTAGCGGAATTCTTCGTCCTTCGCCGCATCCAACTTCTTTCCACATTTATCTTCCTCGTACGCTGCTATGATCTTCCCCTTCTGAAGTAGGTAGATGTCGGCGTTCTGCCCAGCATCCAGAACCGGCTCCAGCACATCCGTATTAATGCTTAGAATCACGGTTCCTATGGACTTATGGATATCCCGGTAGTCTACGAATTCCCGGATGATCTGGAACATATAGACCTTATCATTCCCCGACTCTATAGGCTGTCCCACCCCCCGGTACAAGGCCCCCTTTACTACCTCAGGCGCCCTTATCTTGTCCGCCCAGCTGCTGCTTACGGAGGAGGCTGATAGCCTGTCATAAAAGATGACCTGATTTTCCTCTGTAATAATGGTAATTCCCTCTATGCCGTCATTTCGGTTACATATATGGCTTAATTCATGGCGTATCCTGCTGCTGTTTACTTCCAGGGTATCCTTCTTCTGATTGATATCTTCCACGATTCCAATTATCTCATCATCCGTGCACAAGTCATACAAAAGCGTATCGTACTTATCCAATATCATATCCAGGCTCTGGTCCGCCCGGTTCAGATTGTTGTCAATCTGCATCTGTATATTCTCGTTCAGGCTGCTGCGCAGCCTGTATTGGGATATCAGGGCAAACAGGACGATGGGGATTCCGGTAGCCAGTATGAAGATCGGCAGCAGGCGTCTTCTAAGCGTCATCTCTCTTCTCATTGTCCACCCTCCCTGATCTTCTGTATGCTATCCGCCGCTTCCTCTAATATTATGCGCTCATCTTCCTCGCCGATAATAGAATGCTCAAGGGCAGACACTACCGTTCTCGTAATATCCGGCCATTGATAGGTAAATTCTCTGGTTCTTGCGCAGGAAAGCATTCCGATGAACTTATGCAGAACCGCGTCTTCCTGAAACTGTCCATCTAAAATGTCCTTTCTGGCCGCCATATAGCCCAAATCATCCATATACCCGGCCATCCTGTCCATGTCGCTTATATAATTCAGGAATTCGATTGCCGCGTCCTTTCCTTTGCCGTCCGTCACTCCGAAGATCTCTCCCCCGAGAACCGTCACCTTATCGGAAATGGACGGGATATCCGTAACATCAAACGCAAAATTGGGATTGATCTTGCGGATATACTCCACCTGCATAGGATTGCCGATCATCATGGCAATATTGCCTTTTGCGAACTGCTGGGCAAGATCCTTATGGGTCAGGCTGATGCTCTGCCGGCTTACGACGCCATCTTCGGTAAGATCCCGGAACAGTTGGAATGCATAGGCGCTCTCCCGGGAGTTCAGGCAGTCCACATCCCCGCCCATAGACCACAGTACCGGAAGGAATGAATACATGCTCTCTTCACTCTCCAGGGCCGGCTGGGCATACCCATAGACTCCATCTGCTGTCAGCGCCTTTGCCGTATCGTAGAATTCCTGCCACGTAGCCGGCGGATTTAATCCGCGCTTTGCCAGCATTTCTTCATTATAAAATAAGGCGACACAGTTCACTCCAAATGGAAGCCCTTTGATCCGCCCTCCTTCCTCGCATGGCGCCAATGCCTCCGGCAGATAGTCCTCAAGCCCTTCGATCTCATCCGTCAGATCCGCAAAGGACTGCGTATGCTGGAAGAATTGGAAGTCTGCCGAATCTACCAGCGCAATATCCGGCATGGTTCCCTCATACATGCTAAGCGCAAGTTCCTTCTTAAAATCCGCGTCCGGTATATATCTGGTGGTCACCTCTATATCATCCTGGGAATGGTTGAATTCATCAATCAGATCCCCCAGCACTTTCTGCTGGTAAGCCATATCCCAGTAATACCATAGTTCTATCTGCTGCTCCTCATTCTGCTTTATCTTTTCTTCCTTCCCGCAGCCGCCAATGCCGGCCGCCGCCAGGGATACCGCCAGCATTGCTGCCAATGCCGCAGACAGGAATCTTATCTTGTCCCTCAAGTCTTTTCCTCCTGTAGTATCGCTATCACCAATAGTAGTCCCTACATTTTAACATATTGACCGCCTGCGGACAAATTTTTTCCTGGCATTGCTTCTTCCGTGCTTATAGCAGGGCAGAAAAAAAGAAGGAGATTTGCGCAATCTCCCACTCCTTCTCAGATACTCGTTCCGACTGCATCCTGCCCATGCTGATGCAGATACTTCTCTCTGGTAGCCATGCCTCCTCGGATGTGCCGTTCCGACTTATTCATGTCCAACACCTTGCGTGCCTCGGCAGCAAGAGACGGATTAATCTTCAATAAGCGTTCCGTTACGTCCTTATGTATGGTAGACTTGCTAACTCCGAACGCCTTGGCTGTCTGCCTTACAGTGGCTTTGTGCTCAATGATATAATATGCTATTTCTACTGCCCTCTCCTCAATATAATCCTTCATATCAATAACCCCTGCATAGTTTGTTTTTTACAATCTATGCAGGGATCAGAAAGCTTATTCGCAATTTAGAGTATCTGTTTAATCTTCTCTTTTGTCATCCAAGAAAAACTACCGGAATCAATTGATGGTTACTTTTTACATTTTGATATTCTGTTTTTATATAAAATTGACTATTGTATCATTATGTCGATTGCAGTCCACCTCATCCAATACATGGATTGCCGATATAATATGATATATTGCATAATATGCTCTATTATTGGCTCCTCTGTATTCAGGAATTTCAAACAGTGCTTTCGCCGATTTTAAATCTTCTTTTTTCCGGTATTATAAACATGCTGCACGATATAGCGTCACCCCTTCTCGACTAACATTTTTATAAAATGGATAAGACTCCTGCCATTTTAAAAATAGTTCCTTGCTTTTTGCGATCGGCTTAATATCTATATCATGCTCCATATTAAAGTCAAATGTTATCTCTGACAACTGCTGTCGATATTTCTTAAGTTCCATCTCATCCAGATTAAGAAGAATCATAATGTCAACATCCGAAAACTCATCATAAACTCCTCGAGCATAAGAGCCATATAAAATAACAGCGTTTAGATGATTTCCATATATAAAAAATATCCTGCGGCATGCCCTAAGGGCAATCTGCCGCAGGATATTGCATTTCTTGCTCTATCCGATTCCTCCAAAGAAGATTCCAAGCACATACACCACCAGGGTAATCCCTACGAATACATACTTCGTCACCGGCTCGAACCATTTTCCCAGAGGCTTTTTCGCCCCGGTCTCCACCTGCTCTCTCGCAAATCCCTTCGGACATACCCAGTAGAAGATGATTCCCGCAAGAAGCGCGCCAAGCGGAATGATGTAGATCGATACCGCATCCATCCACGCGCCTACGGAGTCCCCGCTCTCAATGAAGACACCCACTCCCGCGGATACTGCCGCAACAATGGCCACCGCTGCCTTCCGGGACAGTTTGACTTGCTGCTGCAACGCCTCGATAGAAGTCTCGAACAGGTTCATCAGCGAAGTCAGAGCCGCAAAGAGCACAGCCACGAAGAAGATTACGGCAAACACCTCGCCAAATGGCATCTGCTGGAACACTGCCGGAAGGGAAATGAACATCAGCGGAGGGCCGCTGGCAACATCCAGTCCGAACGCAAATACTGCCGGTATCACCACCACGCCCGCCAGAAGCGCGGCACAGGTATCAAAGAAGGCCACGTTCTTCGCGCAGCTGACGACGTCCACATCTTTCTTTAAGTAACTTCCATACACAATCGTGCCGGATCCTGCCAGCGACAGGGAGAAGAAGGCCTGTCCCAGGGCATATACCCAGGTCTTGATATCCCCCAGCTGCTCCCATTCGGGTACGAACATATAGCGGTACCCTTCCGCCGCGCCCGGCAAAGTTGCCACCCGAATCAGAAGGATAATGAAGAACAAGAAGAATACGGGCATCATAACCTTGTTCATCTTCTCAATTCCCTTCGTTACTCCTAAGGCCATGACCAGGAAGGTAAGCGCCAGGCCCAGCATCTGCCATCCCACGCTTCCAAAATCTACCGCCAGCCCTCCAAAATAGGCCCCCATATCTTCGATCTTCGTCAGGCTTCCGGTAACCGCGCTGCTTAGATACTTTAAAAACCACCCCACCACGACAGAATACCCAATGGCAATGCCAAGGGAGCCAATCACCGGTATCATCCCGATGGCCTTCCCCCACTTCTTTCCCTTTTCTCCAAATCGCATCCCCATCGCATTGGAAAAGGCCCCCAAAGGCCCTGTCTTCATGCTCCTGCCAAACGCCATCTCCCCGATCACGCCGGAAAATCCCAGCAGGATTACAAATATAAAATACGGGATTAAGAATGCCGCGCCGCCAAATTTGCCGGTTCGATATGGAAACATCCAGATGTTTCCCATGCCTACCGCAGATCCGATGCAGGCCACGATAAATCCCAGCCTGGTGCGAAACTCATCTCTCCCTTTTTCATTCCCTCTCGACATCATCTCTCTCCAATCGTTTTGTTCTATAGGAAAGCCCTTTCTCCTCGCAAAAAACCCTTGCATAGCCGATTTCTTTAGTCTATGCAAGGGGTCTTTATATGTCTTTACTTCCTGAAACTACCAGCGGCTTATTTTGAAGCAACCTGCACGCAGTGCTCTGTCAGCCATTCTTTCACCATGTTATTCAGTGCAATCTCTTTTAGATCTTCCTCGGATGCTGCTTCCTTAACTGCTTTGATATCTTCATATCCGTACGCGTCCGCAATCTTCTTCAACTGCTTCTCGTACTCTTTATCATCCATTTTGATCTTTTCTTTGTCCGCGATGGCATCCGTCACCAGCTGCTGCTTGACACTTGATTTGGCTGCTTCGTCCACCTGGGCCTCGAAATCTTCTACTGAACTTCCCATCTGCTCCTTAAGGAATGTCTCGTAATCTGTCTGATAATACTCCGCTGCCGTTTTATACTGCTCGACCAGGGAATCAGAGATTTCTTTTACCTTTTTCTTCGGATACTTCTTCACCTTCGTGTTGTCCAAAACTTTTTGCCATACCTTCTGGGTCAGCGTATCCTTGTAAGTGGTCTGGGCATCATCTTCCAGCTGCTTTTTTACTTCCTTCTTATACTCTTTTACATTCTTTGATTTCTCAGAAACCGTCTTTACAAACTCATCGTTCAGTTCCGGCACCACCTGCTCGCTGATGGACTTCACCGTAATGGTAAATACTACCGGCTTCCCTGCATATTCCGTTTTATTGTAATTATCCGGGAACTTGCCCTCCCAGTCATAGGTATCTCCGATGTTATGGTCCACAACGCTGTCCTCAAATCCCTCAATAAACTGGCCGGAACCTATGGTCAGAGGGTAGTCTGTTCCCGATCCGCCTTCAAATTCTACTCCGTCAATCTTTCCTACGAAGTCAATATTCACCGTGTCCCCGGACTTCACCGCCCGGTCTGTGATATCATTAGTGGTTGCATTGGTCTGAAGCGTTGCCTGGATTGCATCTTCCACGTCTTTATCCGTAATCTCGTCCGGCTTGCTGACTTGATCAACTTCTACTCCTTTATATTGGGATATATTCAGGCTGTCTGTCTCCAGTCCCTTGCTCCCTTCGCAGCCTGCCAGCATCATGGATGCAACAAGTATTCCTGTTAATAGCACTACAATTTTCTTCTTCATTTTACACCTCTTATTATACTTTCCGTTAAATCACACTATTATGTTATAGCACATTTAACAGAACTTTCAAAGCATTTTCACACATATTTCACTCTTTATTAAGAATCTGCCCTGCCGGTTACAGCACAGGGGAGAGCAGCCTGCAGAACTGTTCTTTGATTCGAATGAGCAGATTGCGCTGCTCATACTTCTTTCTTGTCACCAGAGTGCTCTTGGTAATATCGTTCTCAAATGCCTCCATCAGCTTTTCCGTCGTCCTGGCGCTGTAGATCACCGCATTGACTTCAAAATTCAGGCTGAAGCTGCGGATGTCCATATTGGCAGTTCCCATGCAGCTGACCAGTCCATCCACGCACATGCACTTGGCATGGAGGAATCCATTGTCATAAGTGTAGCATCTTGCTCCTGCCTCGATCATCTCGCCCAGATAAGAGTAGGTTGCCCAGTATACGAACGGATGATCCGGCTTGCAGGGAATCATGATGCGCACGTCGATTCCAGACTTGGCTGCAATTACCAGGGCATCCGCAATATCATCATCCGGTATGAAATACGGAGTCTGAATGTAGATGCTTTTCCTTGCCATATGAATCAGTCTCAGATAATTGTCACGAATCTCCTGGCTTCTGGAATCCGGGCCGCTTGATATGATCTGAATAGGGTCGCGCCCGTTCCGGATATACGTAGGAATCTCAAAAATCCGATCCTCCAGAAACAGATTTTCCTTAGCCGCGTAATTCCAGTCCAGCACAAACCGTACTGCCAGGGAAGTGACTGCCGAGCCTTCGATGCAGATGTGAGTATCCCGCCAGTATCCGAACTTCTTATCCTTCCCCACATACTCTCTTCCAATATTGAATCCGCCCACGAACCCGATTCTTCCATCTATAACCACGATCTTCCTGTGGTTCCGGTAATTCACGCGTAACTGGAGCTGGCCGAAGATCGCCGGAAAGAATTCCGCCACCTCGATGCCTGCTTTCTCAAGGCGCATCCAGACCGAGTTACGCATCCCTCTACATCCCATGCTGTCAAACAGCACCCGGACTTCGACTCCCTGCCTCGCCTTCCTGACCAGCACTTCTTCTATCTCCTGCCACAGTTCATCATTACGGATAATATAGTATTGCAGATGGATGTAGTTTCTCGCATGCTCCATCTCCGTAAGCAGTGCATTAAACTTCTCCCGTCCATCTGTATAAATTCTGATATCGTTATTATCCGTCAGTACTGCTTCTCCTTCGTTCAGGTTATATAAGATCAGGCTTTTGAACCGCTCAAGCTCGGGATCCCGAAGCCTTAATTTCTTACGATAGATAGATTCCTCCTGCCGCCGGACAGCATATTTGATCTCTCCTTCAATCTCCTTCATCTTGAACATCCGGTCCTTGCGGAAATTCTGCCCCAGCACCAGATACAGCACAAATCCCAGCACCGGTATAAAGTAAAGCAGCAAAAGCCACGCCCACACCGTCGTAGGATTCCTCCGCTGAAAAAATATGATCAGCAGCGCAAATATGATGTTAATAAGAAACAGATGGTCAAGTATCCACCAGTATACGGTTCCAATTCCCTCCGTCACAGTATGAAGCATGCTACTCTCCTTAAAAATCTCGTTATTTTATCTATTATACCGTTTCTTGCCGGAAAAGTAACCCCAAAATCTCAAATCTCTTGCACTTGCGTTCAAAGAATGGTACAATGTAGTTCGTGTAAAATAGATTTTTAGGAGGTTCGCCGTGAAGACGTTAACGATTGTATTGCTTGTTATTTTAGTCGTTTTAATCATTGCTTGCATCGTATTGTATTTCTTAGGAAAAAGAGCAGAGAAAAAGCAGGCCGAACAGCAGGAGCAGCTGGCTGCCGTCGCACAGACCGTGTCCATGCTTATCATTGATAAAGGCAAGATGAGGCTTAAGGAAGCCGGGTTCCCAAGTATTGTCGTAGAAGGTACGCCAAAGTATCTGCGCCGCTCTAAAGTTCCTGTAGTAAAGGCTAAGGTAGGCCCGAAGGTAATGACATTGATGTGCGATGCTCAGGTATTCCCATTGATTCCCGTCAAGAAGGAAGTAAAGGCTACCGTAAGCGGTATTTATATTACCGCGGTCAAAGGATTAAGAGGGCCATTAGAGACTCCTCAGAAGAAGAAAGGCTTCTTCGCAAGATTAAGAAACAAATAAGGACAAGCCACATAAAAAGCATTGGATCTTACCGGTCCAATGCTTTTATATTCATCTCGATATTGCAGTCTGCCACCATCTCTCCATTGACATCCAATTCGTAATTCACATGGACATCTATGATTTTTTCCTCCGACTTTACCGTCATTTCCTTTGTATGGATTCCCACCAGAAGTTCACCGTACGGCGTCTCATACTCCGTCATATTGATCTTGCCTTTTTCAAAGACCATATGGGTGTTGGCAAGCCCGCTTTTCATGATTTCCAGTTTGCCGTCCTCGGCAATGCGGATCTTATTCTTAATCGTACCGGGCATCCCTTCCACCACTTCGTCATAGATCACATAATGCTTGCCGTTCTTGAAGTAATACGCCGCAGGCGTAATAACTTCGATCGGCTCATTCTCATCTTCTTCCGTTACTCCGGCCACATCGTAATGTAGGCCGGATATGCTAAGTAATACATCCTTTGTCATAGGCTCTCCTAGTATTCCTCAATGTTAATCTGCTTCGTCGCCGCTACATCATATGGCAGGATGGAATTGGCGAACTTCGTAAACTTCTGGGCGGCGTCGCTTACATAGAACTCATAGGTCGCGGGTATGCCTGACTGATTGGCAATGCCGCAGTCATTCAGCGCGGCCTTCAGGTCCATAGCTGTCTCATAGGCGGGATTCACGATATGGATCTCTTCTCCGAAGTAAGCCATGATCTTGGAGCGAAGCAGTGGATAGTGGGTACATCCCAGAATCATCGTGTCAATCTGCGTTGACTTCATATCCGACAGATAGAAATCAATGGCCTCTTCCGTAATCTTGTGCTTTGCAAACCCCTCTTCCACAAGCGGCACGAAAAGCGGGCATGGCTTTCCGATAACGGATGCTTCCGGATTCAGGCTATGTATCACTTTGGTATAAGTCTCGCTCTGTATGGTCGCCTCCGTCCCCACCACGCCAATCTGGCCGTTCCTTGTCTCCTTGACAGCTGCTCTGGCTCCCGGCCCTATCACTCCGATCACCGGTACATCCGTCTCCTTCTGCACCGTGTCGAGCGCAAGGGCGCTTGCCGTATTGCAGGCAATCACGATTGCCTTAACATTCTTCGTCTCCAGGAAGCGAATAATCTGCCTGGAGAACCGGATAATATTATCTCTGGACTTGCTTCCATAGGGAACTCTTGCCGTATCTCCAAAATACACCACATTCTCCATAGGAAGCTGGCGCATGATTTCCCGCGCTACCGTCAGCCCTCCCACGCCAGAGTCAAACACTCCTACCGGCGCTGTATTTTCTCTATTATTCTCCACAATTATTATCTCCTTTAAAACCATTCGTAATACTCATTGTAACGTCAATCCCTGCTGTTTTCAAGAGTAATTTCCCCAAAGCGGGTTTATGGGTGTTCCTGTATATTTAAAAAGGCATTGGATTTTTCTTCATCCAATGCCTTTTTCTTGCCTCATAGAGTTCCTATAATGCAAGTTCCTTTGCTATCTCATACTGGTATGCCGGAATTCCTTTCTGCATGCCCAGTGCCTCGTCGATGTCAAAATCAACGTATTCTCCATGCTTGTATCCCACCACGCGGTTCGTCTTTCCTTGTTCAAGCAGATCCACCGCCAGCGCTCCCATGATGGATGCATAGACTCTGTCCTTGCAGGTAGGGCTTCCGCCTCGCTGCATGTGTCCAAGCACTGTTGCCCTTGTCTCCATGCCCGTCGCCTCTTCGATTCTCTTCGCCATGTTCATGGAATCGCCAATGCCTTCTGCATTGATGATGATATAGTTCTTCTTTCCACGCTTCCGGCATTCCTGAATGTCAGCAACGATTGCCTCTTCGTTATAGTCATGCTCTTCCGGCATCAGGATACGCTCCGCACCGTTGGCAATGCCGCACCACAGTGCCAGATATCCGGCATCTCTTCCCATAACCTCGATGATTGAGCATCTTTCATGGGAAGTAGAGGTGTCGCGTACCTTGTCAATCGCTTCCATTGCCGTATTCACTGCCGTGTCAAATCCAATCGTATATTCTGTACAGGCAATGTCAAGATCGATGGTTCCCGGCAAGCCAATTGTATTGATTCCCAGGTTTGCCAGTTTCTGGGCACCCTTAAAGGAACCGTCTCCTCCGATCACTACAAGCCCGTCAATTCCATATTTCTTACAGATAGCCGCCGCCTTCTGCTGTCCTTCTTCTGTGCGCATCTCGTCGCAGCGCGCTGTCTGAAGGATCGTGCCGCCGCGCTGGATGGTGTCGGATACATCTCTGGCTGACAGGTCAATAATCTCTTCATTCAAAAGGCCCTGGTATCCTCTCCTGATGCCTCTTACTTTCAGTCCTTTTCCTAATGCCGTCCTGACTACCGCACGAATTGCCGCATTCATTCCCGGCGCGTCCCCACCGCTTGTCAATACGCCTATCGTACGAATTATTTTCTCTGCCATCTTAATTCCTCCATTGTATTAGCGTTCTTCTTAATTCCTTACTATCCTCGTGCTACATTGTACATGAATTAACGAATGTTTTCAATGGGTTTTTCTATAACTTTTACACAAGATTCCCCCAGATAATTCGTCAATCTGCTTAACAGACGGGCATCGGCGCTTACGCTCCGACCGGCCCCGAGTCGTTTTACCGCCTTCTCTTTCCGACAGTAGATGACCACCGCATCCTGCCCGTCAGAGTCCTTGATCAGATCCAGAAGCTGTGCTTCTTCCGCCAGATATTCTTCTTTGCTGCCATACTGAAGCCATATTTCCCGCTTCGTCTGCTCAAAGGGAATCACCGACTCGCAGATCAGCTTGCTGGGGGCATCGTCTTCCTCGGATACCCGACCCTTAATGAATACTTTGCTGTCCTCATTCAGGTACTGCTGATTCTTCTCATAATCCTTTGGAAATACCACCACTTCGACCGACCCCAACATGTCTTCCAAGGTCACAAATGCCATTACTTTATTATTCTTCGTATATTTGATGGTCTTATCGGTGATCATTCCTCCAATAATTTCCCTGGCGCCGTCTGAAACCTTGGTGTGCCCGGTATCTTCTACCAGCTGGAAATCCAGGGTAGTCTTGGATATGCTCTTTCGCCACTTCTCTTCATATTCTTCCATGGGATGGCCGCTAAGATACACGCCCAGCACTTCTTTTTCAAATGCCAGCTTCGTCTCCTTCTCGTACTCTCCCACATCTGGAAGCGGTATGTCAAACTCTGCCTTCTGATCCTCATCCACCATATCGAACAGAGACATCTGTCCGGTCATGGAATATTTCCTTTCCTGGTTAACCTGATCCAGAATCTGCACGTAGATGACCATAAACTGCTTCCTGGTCCCACCCAGGCTGTCAAATGCGCCTGACTTGATAAAACTTTCGATCGTACGCTTGTTGACCTCTTTTCCAGAGAGACGTTCGATGAAATCCTTCATATTCTTGAATTCCCCTCTGGCCTCCCGTTCTGTCAATATCGCCTGGATGACCGGCTTGCCGATGCTCTTGATGGCGGCCAGTCCATAGCGAATATTGCCGTTATCTACGGAGAAGCTTCCCTCTCCCTTGTTAATGTCTGGGGGCAGGATCTCAATTCCCATCTGGCGGCAGGTATAGATATATTCTGATACTTTCCCCGGATTTTCAATGACGGATGTCATAAGAGCCGCCATGAACTCCACCGGATAGTAATACTTCAGCCATGCCGTCTGATAGGATACCACCGCATAGGCGGCCGCATGGGATTTATTAAAAGCATATTTGGCGAAATCAATCATCTCATCATAGATCTTATTGGCAGTCTTTTCATCAATTCCATTGGCGATGCAGCCGGGAACCCCTTCGGCCTCATTGCCGTACACGAAACTCTGGCGCTCCTTCTTCATGACATCGCCCTTTTTCTTGGACATGGCGCGCCGCAGCAGGTCGCTTCGTCCCAGCGTGTATCCTGCCAGATCCCGCACAATCTGCATGACCTGCTCCTGGTAGACGATGCAGCCATAGGTAGGGGCAAGAATCGGCTCCAGCTGGGGGCAGTCATAAGTGATGTTATCCGTATGGTTCTTGCCCTTGATATACTGCGGTATGAAATCCATCGGGCCCGGACGGTATAAGGAGATGCCGGCAATGATATCCTCCAGGTTCTGCGGCTTTAGTTCCTTCATGAAACTCTTCATCCCGCCGCTTTCCAGCTGGAATATGCCATCCGTACGCCCTGTTCCTATGGAGTCCAGCACTGCCTTATCATTATAGTCGATCTGTTCCATATTAATGTCTTTGCCAGAGGACCGGCTTGCCAGCTTGACCGCATCCTGAATCACGGTCAGCGTCCGAAGCCCCAGGAAGTCCATCTTAAGCAGCCCCAGTTCTTCCAGCGTAGTCATGGTAAACTGGGTGGTGACAGAGCCGTCAGATCCCAAAGACAGGGGCACATACTCATCGATCGCCTTCTGGCTGATGACTACCCCGGCCGCATGCATGGATGTATGCCTGGGAAGTCCTTCCAGCCTCTTAGACATATCAATCAATTCCCTGACCTGCTCGTCCTCCTGGTACATTCTTTTAAATTCCGGGTTAACCGTCAGTGCCCGCTCAAGCGTAATATTCAACTCTGTAGGCACCATTTTCGCAATACCGTCCACGAATGCGTAAGGCAGATCCATAACCCTTCCTACGTCCCTTATAACGCCTCTGGCAGCCATAGTACCAAAGGTGACGATCTGTACCACCCGGTCGGATCCGTATTTTTCCACAACATAGTCGATGACCTCCTGCCTGCGCTCGAAGCAGAAGTCCACGTCAATATCGGGCATGGATACGCGTTCCGGATTCAGGAAACGCTCAAACAGCAGCTGGTACTTAATTGGGTCGATACTGGTAATTCCAAGGGTATACGATACGATGCTGCCCGCCGCCGACCCTCTTCCCGGACCTACCATGATGTCATGATCCCTGGCATATTTGATAAAGTCCCACACGATCAGGAAATAATCCACATATCCCATGGACTTGATTACGGACAATTCGTACTCCAGCCGCTCTTTCAAGGATTCCTCCCCGTCCGGATAACGCTCCTTTAATCCGTTATAGCATAATTTATTCAGATATTCCCAGGAAGTATAGCCTTCCGGGACATCGTATTTCGGCAGTTTGGTCACGCCGAATTCAATCTCTACATTGCAGCGGTCCGCAATCTTCTGCGTATTCTCAAGGGCCTCCAGGGCATAAGGGAAGAGTGTTTTCATTTCTTCTTCCGACTTGATATAGTACTGGCCGCCCTCATAGCGCATACGGTCTTCATCCGCCACCTTCTTGCCGGTCTGGATGCACAGAAGGATATCATGGGCCTTCTCGTCCTCCGCGTAAGTATAGTGGACGTCATTGGTGGCCACCAGTCCAATCTGCGTCTCCTTTGCCATCCTAAGCAGCGACTGGTTCACCAGCTTCTGTTCCTGGATCCCGTGGTCCTGCAATTCCAGGAAGAAATTTCCTTCCCCGAATATCTCCTGGTATCTTAATGCTGCTGCCTTTCCCTCTTCATACATCCCGCGGACAATATTCTTCTGCACCTCTCCCGCGAGGCAGGCGCTGAGGGCAATGATGCCTTGGTGGAACTCCTTCAGGATCTCCATATCCACACGAGGCTTATAATAATATCCCTCGGTAAATCCCCGGGATACGATCTTCATCAGATTGTGATAGCCCAGATCATTCTCCGCAAGAAGAACCAGATGGTAATACCTGTTGTCCCCGCTTCCTACTGCTTCTTTATCAAACCTGGAGCCTGGCGCCACATAGACTTCGCAGCCCAGGATCGGCTTGATGCCGACGGCCTTGGCAGCCCTGTAAAAATCAATAACGCCGAACATGACGCCATGATCCGTGATCGCTACGCTGTCCATTCCCAGTTCCTTGACTCTGGAAACACATTCTTTAATTTTGTTGGAACCGTCCAGCAGACTGTACTCTGTATGAACGTGAAGATGTGCAAAACTCATATCCCTTCCCACTTTCTATCTGTAAACATCGTTGACTGTCCTGTATTTTTATACTATACCAAAAAACCTTGTTTTGGGGAAGTTCCTTTTTCTTACACGTGAATCTAAAAACCGGACAAAAAAACTGCCAATGGATAATCCTCCATTGGCAGTAATCATTTCTGCTATCTGCTTATATCATCGTCAAGCCCCGGCCTGTTACTGGCCGTTGATCATAAAGTTCACCAGTTTGTCAATATCTTCCTTCTCATATGCAATAATCTCTAACTCCGGAATCTCTCCATTAGAGAAAATATTCGCCATAGACACGTACTGGGACAGTTTGGACTTTAAGTTCAGCCTGTCGCCCTCGCCTGTTACTAACTCGACCCTGCCTTTGCACTGGTCAACTACCTTAAAAAATTTATCTACGTCTGTGATGTTCTGTACTTTCATCTTCTACCAATCTCCTTTCCAATTTTCAATCCTTCGCCCCTTATTATAAACTATTTGTTACGGATTTCAATGCTTTTTTCACCAATTTCTATCTTTCCTTCTTTTAAAAGGCGGCCAATTGCGCGCTTGAACGCGTTCTTGCTTAAATCAAACTCCTTCTTGATCAATTCCGGGTCAGCCTTATCGGTAAAAGGAAGGCTTCCGCCATATTCCTCCATCCGCTTCATAATCAAGTCCGCATCCACATCCATCTGGAGAAAAGCCTTCTCCCTCACGCTGAGGTCTAATTTTCCGTCCTCTTTTACTTTCACAACCCTTGCTTTTACTCTGTCTCCCACTCTGAGCTTCCCAAAGGCTTCCCTCTTAGGTATCAATGCGGAATAGAGATTGTCCACTGCCACGAATACGCCGAAATTATCGCTTAACTCATAGATGATTCCTTCCACCTGGTCATCCACTTTATAAGGAGAATCCGTACGCAGCCTTTCGTAGACCTTCATGGTGGCGCACAGTCTTTGCGACTTGTCGATATATAGGGCTACCAGGATCTGGTCCCCCTTCTTAAGCGGCGCCGTCTGCTCCCGGAAGGGAAGCAGCAGATCCTTCTCCAGCCCCCAGTCCAGAAATGCGCCAATCCCGCCCGTCGCAGCGACGTTAAGTACTGCCAGCTCTCCCAGCATGATCTTTGGCTCGTTGGTGGTGGCAATCAGCCTGTCCGAAGAATCCTTATACAGGAATACTTCGATTGGATCTCCCACCTCCACGCCTTCCGGCACCTGCTTTTTCGGCAGAAGTACCTTCTCCTGGCTGTTCCCCAGGTACACGCCGAATTCCACTTCTTTTACCACCATAAGCGTCTTCTTTGTTCCTAATCCTTCTTCTAATGTCATGCTTTCCTCCTTCTTAATCCCTTCCTCTACTTTAGTTCTACGACTGCGTAGGGCTTTCCTGCTTCATCGCACAGTTCCACTACCGTCCGGTCTTTTTCATACGCTGTCCGGGGATAGATGACATCCCCATATACGGCCGATCTCTTATATTCTACCCGCAGCTGCCGTACTTCCATCCGTTCTTTCAGTACTTCCAAAGCCATCTGCACATACTGGCAGTTGTTGACATGTTCATTGGTATCTATATGATATTTCCTTACCGGAAATGCATCCATAGGCTCTGCATCCTTCGCAAGCGCGATCTTCCTGGGCGCATACTCCATCTTCAGGGGCTCCCCTTCTCCGTATGCCTTCGTCTCGTCTTCTCCCGGCTTTGCCGGCCTTCCCTTCTCTATATCCATATAGACCCATACCGAGTTGGCGCAGGCAGTCATCTGCCGCCCTTCATCTTCCATACAGAAGTTACGAAGCCCATAGAGGCCGTTGAATTCGGTAGCCCAGGTACTGACGCTGATCTCTTCCCCCAGGGAGGGGTATCTGTCGATCACGACCTGCCAGGCAGACAGGATCCACGCCCTTTTATATTTTGCGAAGTGGTCTACTCCAAGGCCCAGTTCTTCCGACTGAAAGGTGCTGCAGTCCTGGAAATAGTTTACGATCCCCGGAAGCGTGATCCGTTTGGTGTGATCTACTTCGCTGAATCTTACCCTGCTTTTAAAAGTATATTGATTATCCCTTTGCACTTGCTACATAACTCCTTTCAATGGTGATAACGCACTGGTATCTTTTATCTGCCATCTGAAGCAGCTTCCGAAGCGTCATCTTCAGTTCATTCTGTTTCTGCGTACTGTACTCAAAGGGCACCACCATGTCAAAGATCAGATTGATCTGCTCTTTTCCGTCCACCATGCGGAAATCATGGATGGATACGCGGAAGTCCACTGCATCCAATATCTGCTCCACCTGATGCCGCACCTCCAGCACATGCGCGTCCTTCGTCTCCACCGGATCCATATGTATTACCAGGAATATTCCCAGACGCTTGGCAGCATCCCTCTCGATCCGGTCTATGATCTCGTGGGAAACTTCGATGTCCACGTCATTGGGTACCTCCGCATGGATGGATGCCATGCTCCTGCCCGGCCCGTAATTGTGCACGATCAGGTCATGACTCCCCACGATCCCTTCATACTTTTCCACGAATCTGCTGATCCTCACATACTCTTCCGGAGCCACTGCCTCGCCAATCAGCGGCTCCAAAGTATCTTTGGCAATGCCGATTCCGGCCCACATTACCACCAGGGATACGCCGATTCCTACGATTCCGTCAATATTGATTCCCGTAATCTTAAAAAATAAAACGGACGCGATGGTGGCGGTCGTCGTCACCACGTCTCCCATGGCATCCGTAGCCGTAGCCATCATCACTTTGGAATCAATCTTCTTCCCAAGCTTCTTATTAAACATGCCCATCCACAGTTTCACGCCAATGGACAGAACCAGTATGATGACGGATACTGCCTGGAATTTTAACTCTTCCGGGTTCTGTATCTTGCGGATGGAATCTTTAAAAAATGTAAATCCAACCTGCAGTACCAGGAAGGATACCACAAGCGCCGCTATATATTCAATCCTTCCATGGCCAAAAGGATGCTCCTCATCCGCCGGCTTGCTGGCCATCCTTACCCCCACAAGCCCTACGATGGAAGAGCCGGCATCTGACAGATTATTGAACGCATCTGCCATGACAGAGACGCTGTGCAGGAAGAATCCAACAGCCCCCTTGACCACAAACAAAAGAACGTTGCAAAAGATGCCCACCACGCTCGCCAATACTCCATAGGCGGTGCGGACAGACACCTTTTCAACGTCTTCGTGATTCTTAACAAAATGTCTAACTAAAAATTCAGTCATGAAAACTGCCTCCATGTTTCTCCTAATCCTCTTCGGAATCCTCTCCGAAGAAGAACCATTTTATCTTAAAGTCCGAGGTAGCGGTAACCATCTCGTATTCCTCTGCCGTCAGCGCTTCTTTCAGTTCTTCTTTCCCATCATCGCTGACTACGGCACAGGTAGAATTGGTAAAGCACAGGTTGGGATACAGGACGCACCACCAGTTATGGCCTTTGGCCTTTCCAAGTTTGATCCTGAGCGCCTCGTAATCTCCTTGCGGAAACAGGATGTCTCCGTAACGCTTATCCGGGAAATAACAGGTGGTCACTTCCGCCTCCGCCTGATAGGAGTATCCTTCCCTTGCGATCACGCTGTCGGCTACCTGTTCCAGTTCCTCCAGATGTGCCTTGGCCCACTCCTTCGTATCCTTTGCATCCGTACTTCCTTCTATCTCTTCATCCATGCTTTCCTTCATATAAGTAATGACTGCGTCCCGCACCTTCAGTTTCACTGCCTGATCCTCGTCGCTGTCGCTGTTGGCCAGCACATGGAAGCGAAACACTTCCTTCGCCAGCGACTCCTGGGTACGAGCGACCTTCGCGTCCACCTGCTTCATGCGGCTTGCGGTAAGAAGCAGCGTTGCGGCCAGGGCAATGCAGATTCCAAGTATAACACAGATGATCTGTCTGATTCTATATCTTTCCAAATAATTTTTCTTTCCTTCCATATGTAACGTACCTCCTTCACTGTTATTAGGAGTCTTGACATATGAAAGGCCTTTTATTCAACTGCTAACTATGTTTTGCCCGGATCACGTCGATCACCGTCTCTACCTGGTTGTCAATATGCCTGCACATGACCTCCGTGGCCTTCTCTTTCTCGTTATTCTCGATATGACGGATGATCGCCTCATGCTCGGCAATGAGCTGGGGAAACACGCCGTCCCGCTTCAGATACTCTACCCGGTAGCGATACATCTGCTCACGCAGGTTGTTAAGAAGCTGGATCAGCTTCTGGTTATCCGTTGCTGTATAGATAATATCGTGGAAACATACGTCCACTTCCGCGATCTCGGTAATATCACTGCTATTTACCACCTGCTGGAACTCCTTTGCCACGCGTTCCAACTCGCGTATCTCTTCTTTGGTAATCTTCTCGCACGCCAGCTGTACTGCCAGTTCTTCCAGCGCTCTTCGCACTTCCAGGACGTCTCTTAGACTCTTCTCCGTAATCTCAGCTACCTCGGCCCCTTTTCTTGGAATCATCAGGACAAGGCCTTCCAGTTCCAGCTTGCGGATGGCCTCCCTGATCGGCGTACGGCTTACTCCCAGTTTATTGGCAAGTTGGATCTCCATAAGCCTCTCGCCCGGCTTTAACTCGCCTCGCAGGATCGCCTGGCGAAGCGTATTGAACACCACGTCCCGTAAAGGCAGGTACTCATTCATATTCACTTTAAAGTTCGGTTCCATCATTTATTTCCTCCTTGCATTATGTACGCCGGTCACGTACGCCTGCTTCGCCAATTGTAACTCCTTTATCCTCGCGGCAGCCTTCTTGGCCCTCTTCTTGTCTTCGAACAGCCCGAATACGGTAGGGCCGCTTCCGCTCATCATGGCATTTAGCGCGCCTTCTTTGCGCATCACGTTCTTAATCTCTTCGATGACCGGATGTTCCTCTATGGTTACATTTTCCAGCACATTGCCCATGCTGGAGGCTACCTTCTTAATATCCCCATCTTTTAGCCCCTTTATGATTCCATCAATGTCCGGATGTTCGATACTGTCATAAGAATCCAGTTTCTCATAGACCAGCTTGGTAGATACGCTGATCGGCGGCTTGGAGAGCAGGACATGGCATTTGGGCATATTCGGAAGGGGCGTCAGAATCTCTCCGATTCCTTCTGCCAGCACGGTTCCCCTCATGATACAGTAAGGCACGTCGGCTCCCAGCGACACTGCGCGTTCCATCAGGTCTTTCTGTGACAGTCCAAGTGAAAACATACGGTTTATCCCAAATAAGACTGCCGCTGCATTGGAACTTCCTCCAGCCATCCCGGCAGCCACTGGAATATGCTTATCCAGGGTGATCTTTACGCCCTCTTTGATGTGGAACTCCTCCATCAGCAGGCTGGCTGCCCGGTAAGCCAGATTATTCTCATTTACCGGCAGGTAGAACAGGTTGGTGGACAGGCTGATTCCCGGCTCCTTCCTCTTCTCAATGCGAATCTGGTCATAGAGATACACTGTCTGCATTACCATTCGTACGTCATGGTAGCCATTCTCTCTCTTTCCCAATACATCCAGTCCCAGATTTATCTTTCCCAGTGCTTTTAAGTCCAGCTTATCCATATGTTTTCTCCTTGTATCTTGTATACAGTGTACCTACAGTATACTCATATTCTCCTTAAAAATCAATATCTTATCCCCTGGTTTTATCTCATCTTTTTCCAGTCCGTTTACCTCCATGATTCCTTCTACCGTGGTGCTATATCTCTTGGCAAGATCCCACAGCGCATCGCCTTCTCTCACGATGTAGCCGGTAATTCCAGGCCTTCTTTCCACCTCTTCCATATCAATGGGCGCAAACTCCACTTCCTCGATATTCATGATTCGAACCGGCTTCTTCAGGAAGCTGTTGAATGCAAGCACAGCCTTGATCTCAATCTCATCGCTGCCCAGAAGCCCTATGGAGAGCTGCTCCACCGCAGAAGTCAGCCCATAGACCATATCCGCGGAAGCCTCGTTGCCCTCAAGCAGATAGGAAAATGGTATCATTCCCTGCCATGTATCAAACGGTATGGTATCATCCGCCTTTACATACAGAAAACTGATGTGCAGCACGCCTTCGATCTGAATTCCATTGTCCGCTGGTTCCGTCCGCTCGATCTGGATCCGGGCGCTGCTGTGGCAGATCTGCAGGATATCATCTTTAATCTCCGGGAGGGAGAGCTGCTCTGTCACCTTGCATTTAGAGTGGTTCTGCAACAGAAGCTGCTCCATCCACTCTTCTTTCACTCTTGGAGTGCACGCCTGCTCCAAGGAATAGATGTCCGAAAGGATATCAACCTGTTCTTCTTCATATATGATCAGCCGTACTTCCAGGGTCGCCTCTACTCCGATCAGGCGCATTTCTCCATCCTCATCCATACGCACGTCGATGTTCACATCCATAAGTTCTGGATATATCTGGTGATACATATTATCCTGTACTCCATAGCATTCTATACGTCCTTCATATGGAATTGTCTGTTCAATCCAGTCCGTCTTGCCATCCAGAGACTCATAGAAGCAGAAAAGCAGCAGTTCGCCCTGTAGTTTCAGTTCGTCCGCCTCAAGCCTCGTATCCAGCTTCCTGCTGTTGACCTCCGTCCACAAAAGCGTGCCGATATTCTCCTTCGTGCCGCTGATGGAAACCTCTTCCTTAATGCGGTATGTATCCTTTTTCGTGGTGAATACCCGAAGCAGTTCCTTGCTCTCATGCCGCTTATAAAGGGGCGTATCGCTGTCAATGTCCGTAGTGATCTCCGCTTCCTTACGTCCTTCAGAGCAGATGGATATCTCAGCCAGGGTCTTAAGATTCAATTTTCGGGAATGAATGGCCGTGACGGTCAGATCTACGCTTGAGGACTGGATGAACAGGTCTCCCACCGGATCTTGCTCCAGATAGATCATCTCTTCAAAGGGAATCCGTCCCTCCAGACAGGACAGGCGTGTCTCGCCCTCATCCGTCACATAAAGCACCTTGAAGTTCAGCTTGCCGGCCACCCGGATATAATTTTCCACAATCTTCATATCTTCAACCGCCAGCGTTCCCTCGCCAAGTATGACTCTTTTCACATCGCTTTTCGCGTCCGGTACATTATAATCGTCATCAATGTAGAACTGGTCAGTGATGGTCTTGCCAGTCCTGTAAGTCTGCATCTGCTTTGTTACATATTCCATATCTGCGCCTCCTACTTAAATACTACTTGTTTATCTGTATACTCCATCTTTATTACCACGTAAGGATAGGTCTTCTTCTTAAGAATCTCCTCTTTTTTGCCGGGCCCTTGAAGACCGGTCTTTATGACGACTGAATTCCCGGTCTCATAGCATTGGAAAACTTCCACGCTATAGCCGGTGGTCTTCTTGGTTCCGTATCCTCTGGCTATGTACAGGTATCCTTTGTCCCCATAGTTTAGCTTCATCTGACCGCTCTTTTCTTCTTCTATCTGTGTCATGAATTCTTCCGGCACCTCCTCTTTGGAAAGAACCGTGAATTCAATATCCCGTATCTTCTCCGTGTCCAACTTTCCTGCGGCGCACGCCGTCAGGCCAAGAAGACAAAAGGCCAGCAGCAGTATTCCCCATCGTTTCTTCATAGAATCCCTCATAAGAGCATATTCTCTTTAACATCATACACAGCAATGCTAGGAAAAATACCAAATTTGTAGTATAATGAGGTCTATTCGTACGAAAATAGTATAGAAGGAGGAAACTCATGAAAGATAAAAGAAGACTCTCCGGCATCCTGCTGCATCCGACTTCGCTGCCATCGCCCTACGGAATTGGGGATCTTGGAGAGGCGGCCTACAAATTCGTAGACTTTCTTGCAACGGCAGGCCAGCATCTCTGGCAGATCCTGCCGCTTACGCACACCGGATATGGAGACTCGCCTTACCAGAGTTTTTCTGCCTTTGCCGGACAGCCGCTCTTGATCAGCCCTTCCGGCTTAAAGCGTCTGGGGCTTGTAGGAGATAAGGATCTGGAGGGCTGCCCTGCTTCCGACGACGAGCGCGTAGACTACGGAACACTGATCCCCTGGAAGCAGCATATCCTGGAAGCAGCATATCGGGAATTCTGCAGAGATGACTATGATAATCAGAAGCTGAAGGAAGGCTTTTCCAGGTTTGTCCAGGAACAAGGCTGCTGGCTTAATGACTATGCTCTGTTCATGGCATGCAAGGAACGAAACGAAGGGCGCAGCTGGCTGGAATGGGAAGATCAATACCGCAATCCCACAGAAGACATAAAAGACCGGCTTCGAGGCCGCCTGGCACAGACCATTGGCTTCTACCAATTCACGCAGTTCTTGTTCTTTGATGAATGGATGCGCCTGAAAGAATATGCCAATCAAAAGGATATCCGGATTATCGGGGATATCCCCATATTTGTTTCCATGGACAGCGCAGACGTATGGGCCAGCCAGCATCTCTTCCAACTGGATTCAAACGGCTATCCCCTCAAGGTGGCCGGGGTTCCGCCGGATTACTTCTCTGCCACGGGACAGCTGTGGGGCAATCCGCTGTATGCCTGGGATGCCCATAAGGAAGAAGGCTTTGCCTGGTGGATCTCCAGAATCCGGCACCAGCTGGATGTCCTTGATATCCTCCGGATTGATCATTTCCGCGGGTTTGAGGCCTACTGGTCGGTGGAATACGGGGAGAAGACCGCCATCAACGGGCAATGGGTGCAGGCTCCTGGCTATGAACTCTTTAACGCCATCCAGAATGCCCTGGGAGACGATCTTCCTATTATCGCCGAAGATCTGGGCATCATCACCGATGAGGTCAATGCGCTGCGAGAACATTTCCATTTCCCGGGAATGAAGGTGCTTCAGTTCGCTTTTGATTCTACTTTAGAGAGCAGCTATCTTCCGCATCAGTTTACTTCGCCGGACTGCGTCTGCTATACAGGTACCCACGACAACGACACCACTTCCGGCTGGTACCAGCATCTTCCGCCCGACTGTCAGGAAAAGGTGCGACGCTATACCTGCTGCAAGGACGCGCCGCAGATTGGCCGCTGCCTGATCCGCACCTGCCTTGGGAGCATTGCCCGCTACAGTATCTTTCCGCTGCAGGATCTGCTAGGCTATGGCTCGACGGCCCGCATGAACATTCCTGGCACGGCTTCTGACAACTGGAGCTGGCGCTTTAAAAAGGACGCTTTAAGCCCTTCCCTTGCCGAGGAATTAAAAGAACTTACATTATTATATGGAAGAGGATAGTAAAAGACAGGATGATATCTCCCCGAAGATTCATCCTGTCTCCTTTTTTAAAAATCACATGTATCCCACTCTTCTGGCATCCAGCCTTCCGGTGGATTGATGTCATGGTAGCGGCCGTCAGCTTGCCGCTTGATCATACGCATCGTCTTGATGTGCCAGATTCCTTTTTCATCCTTGCAGAAATCATTACAGTATACCATCCATGTCTCCACGACTTCGCCGCTTTCCCGATAGACCTGGTGGTCCTCATACTGGAAGATTCCCCTGGCATTTTTCTCGTCCATGAGCCATACGAGAGGCTGATGGCCCATATGCATCGTTGCCAGAGGCGCATTGACCCATTTGGATGTCCTGGCCTGTTCTTCTGGCTTAGTTGATGCCAGATAGCCATTATAGTAGTATTGGAAGTCTTCATCGAACAGTTCCAGGCAGAATTCTTCTTTCTTCATATCCATGATCCACCAGTAATAATACTGGGTCTCAATGATCTTCTGAAGTTCGCACAGCCTCTGGGGCGTATACTCCTGCCTTCTGGCATGCTTCAAGGTATCAATGATCAGTTCCTGATCCTTGTCGCTGCCTGAGATTGCCTTCACTGCCATTTCTTAAGCCTCCTTTTTACTCTAACCGCTTTTACAGGCTGTATGCCTTCTCAAATCCTTCCCACATCGCGTAGCTTGCCTGGCGCGCCCTTACGGCATCACCGATGACATGTACTTCCGGAACGAATTCCTTGAGGGTCTCTGAAAGCGGATCGTAGTTTCTGGAACCAAGGCCAAAGAGGACATAGTCAAATCCTTCCAGCCACTCCTGCGTTCCATTCTGTCTCTGAACCTTTACTTCATGGTCTGTTACTTCCATGATCTTGGTATTGACGTTGATATGTACGCCCTTGCTCTTTAACTTGCGGATCAGCGGCTCGCGGTTTGGGGCGCATACGCCGGTAAGGAGCTGCGGAAGCATCTCCACAAGCGTTACATCAATATCTCCGATGCTTGCATCGTATCCTCTGGTATAAGAATTCGGACGTGCATTCTCCAGGACTGTCTCGGCAGTCTCGCAGGCAACAGCGCCTCCTCCCAGCACGCAGACGCGTCCCTTCGGAATCACGAACTTGCCGCGAAGGAAATCATGGGCGGTAAGCACCGGATAATCCTGTGTTCCTTTAATCGGAGGAACCAGCGGTTTCGCGCCTGTGGCAACGATCACCGCTTCCGGCGCCAGCGCCTTGACATCTTCTGCCGTCGCTTCTTTATTGAATTCAAACTTCACGCCTGCTTTCTTCGCACGATAGTTAAGATGCACCATCCACTGAGTCATCTCCTGCTTGCCCGGAGCCACTACTGCCAGGTTCAGCTGACCGCCGATCTTGTCATCAGCCTCCCATACGGTAACATCATGGCCTCGTTCCGCAGCTGTCACTGCAGCCATCATTCCTCCAGGGCCTGCGCCGATAACCAGAACCTTTTTGGACTTCCCGGCAGGCACATCCGGGAATTCATACTCCCGGCCAAGCCTTGGGTTAATATGGCAATGGCACTCAGGCGCTGCCTCGGAACGGCTGATGCAGCTTCCGCCGCAGCTTGCGCAAGGAGTGATCTCGTCAAACTGACCTTTTACTGCCTTCTTGCAAAGATCCGGATCTGCCAGAAGCGGACGTCCCATAGCCACGCCGTCTACCAGGCCGCGCTCTACGATCTCTGCCGCATAGCGGATATCGTTGATCTTGCCTACTGCATATACCGGAATGCCCACTACTTTCTTGATCTCAGAAGCTTCATATACATTGACGCCCCTGCTCTTATTCTGGCAAGGAATGATATGTTCCAGGCCTTCATACTGGGTTCCGCCGGATATTTCCAGCATGCTTACGCCAGCAGCCTCGAACTTCGGCGCCAGGTAGAGCATATCTTCAAGGCTGTTGCCTCCTACCATTCTCTCGTCTCCGGAGATACGAAGGAAAATAGGGAAATCAAGGCTCACATTCCTGCGGGCCTCCTCAATCATCTCGATCACAAAACGGGCACGGTTGTCAAGGCTTCCGCCATATTCATCCATGCGCTTGTTTCGAAGTGGTGACAGGAAGGATCCTGGCAGCATATATGCATGCGCGCAGTGCAGAGAGATCGCCCCGCAGCCTGCTTCCTCGGCGCGGCGCGCCGCCTGGCCGAACTGCTTTATAATGTCATGGATCTCATCTATACTGATCGATCTGCTCACATGGCAGTTAGCATTGGTGTTGGCAGAAGGGCCAAGCGGAGCGATATGCCGGTAGCCGCATATGGATTCCGGACCCGGATGAATGATCTGCGGCACCAGCGTGCTGCCTGCTTCTTTTATTCTGTCGGCAAATTCCTTAAACTGGGGAACCAGTTCATCACGGTCAAGGGCCGTTGTATTTCCCATATAAGGATACCTGCTGTCTATCGTCACCGCGTCAATCATGACATAGCCTGTGCCTCCCTCGGCGCGGCGGACAAATACGTCCGCCAGCCTCTTGGGCACAGTTCCGTCTGCTGCTTCATAATCCATGCTCATAGGAGCCATGCCGACACGGTTAGACAGTGTCAGGGAGCCGATCTGAAGCGGTGAAAATAATCTGGAATGTTTCATATCCATTTACAATTACCTCTTTTCTTAACTTATTTATGCCTCTTTCTTCTGATAGATTCTTGGCAGCATTCTCACAAGGATGATTCCCACAACGATACATCCAAGTTCAACCAGTGTCAGCGTCTGGATGGATGAGATGGCTGCTTTTACCGTAGCGGCGCCCTCTTCCATGCCGCCTGATGCATATTTTGCGATATTCGCTGTTACGCCGTTGGCAAACATAGGCACGAACACTGCCACGCCGAATGGTGCCGAGATATCTCTGAACAGGCCATAGGTTCCAGTACCAGAGCCAGCTACTTCGCTGGATAGGCCGGAAAGCGCTACCTTCATGAAGATGGTTGCATTTCCTCCAAGGCCAAATCCAAGGATTCCCAAGGATGCCGCAAAGATAGCGACGGAGGAATCTGCCTTGAACAGATACATCAGCGCACAGCCGATGGCTGTCAGTACCAGAGAGAATGTCAGAACCGTCTTTGGCTCTTTCTTATCTGCAACAGGTCCAATGATAACGGAGCCTAAAGACATTCCTATGTACATGATGGAGATCGCAAAACTTGATATAATGACATTGTCCGGCTGCGTATAGCGCACGAACACGATGACATTGGTCATATTTGCCATCATAAGTCCCTGAGTAAGGAATAGGATCAATACTGGAAGCACGAATTCCTTGCGTGCCATAAACTTGCCGTTCATGATCGGACTCTTCGCTTTCTTTTCTACCATTACCAGGATGAAAAGTGCCACCAGCGCTACTGCCGCAGCTCCGATAAATGCTGTGGAAGACCATCCGATGTTCTGTCCGAAGGATGGGATGCACAGGAACAAGCTGAAGAATACGACTACCAGGGCTGCGCCCGGCTTGTCAAATCCTGCCATGCTCTTCTTCTCAAATGCAGTCTTCTTAATGGAGAATGCACAGATTATGAATACAGCCACGCACAGAGCGACGCATACCCACATCATGACTCTCCATCCTGCCGCATTCATGATCAGGCCTCCACAGGTAGGTCCCACCACAACGGCGCCGCTGGAGATCAGCATATAAAGGCCAAAGGCCTTTCCTGTCTCCTCCTGCGGATACTCGGTTACGATATAGGCCATAACGATCGGCGAGATCGCTGCTGTTCCGATACCTACGATAAAACGGGCTGCCAGCATGAATATTAGGGACGTGGCTACGGCTGTCAGCACATTGCCGGCCGCAAAGATCACGATACCAAGAAGCAGCGTCGTCCTGCGTCCCAGCACGTCTCCCAGTTTTCCAAGGATTGGAGCGCATGCGGCGGAAGACATCGCCAGTGCCAGAGAAATCCATGTGGTATTATTATAGTCAATCCCCTGGTCCGCCACGAAGGCCGGGCCGAGAACGGCGGTAAAACCGCCGATCAGGCTCACCAGGAGTGCTGCAATTGCAAAGGGGACAAAACCTTTCTTATAATTAGGATTGGCTACGGTGCTCATACTCTTACTCCTCTTTCTTTCTCATATGTGGAATTACTTCATCCAGTCTATAGCGTTTGATAGTAGTGTCAAGGTCGAATTCATTGACGATGCCCTGCTCATAGAGTTCATCGATCTTTGCATCGTCATATCCCAGGTCTTTCAGGATATCGCGGTTATCCATACCGAACAGCGGAGCGCCTCTCCAGATCTCGGAAGGATTTCTCTTGAACTTGTTGATCAGTCCAAGGCCTGTAATATGTCCCATCATCGGGTCATCCCACTCCGTGATTGTCCCACGCGCTTTCCAGTGAGGATCGTTCAGGCAGTCTTCCAGCTCGTATACTCTCTGGCATGGAATCTGATGCGCCTGCATCTCCGCTTCTACTTCTTCCATCGTATGCTCAGATACATACTTCTCCATAGCCTTTTCCATTCTCTGTCCTACAGGAGTATAGATCATCCAGCCTGTGAAGCCTTCCGGGAAGTCCGGGTCTCCGGTTCCTGGTACAGGAAGTCCGATGATCGGAAATCCTCTCTTACATACTTCCGCACCGGTCATTCCGATGAAGATCGTACGTCCGTCTTTACAGGTGTAGAAACTGAACAGGGCAGCCTGCGCGTCCTTATTGCCGGTTCTTGGCATCTTCACGCCGTCTGTAGCGTACTGGATCATACGTCCGTCCATGATACGTGCCAGTGCTTCGTACTGTGCAACATCAACAGATTCTCCCTTTCCGGTAAGAATGGTGCTTACATAGCAGGCAAGCATAGCCCAGCATGTGGTAAGTCCGCATACGAAATCGCTCAGATAAGGATTGATCTTCAGCGCCTCCGTTGTTCCGTTCAGTGACATATAGCCGCTGAATGCCTGGCCTACTGCGTCATAGGATGCACGTGTAACGTAAGATGGGTCTCCTGTCTGTCCGTATCCGGATACGTGCACGATGGCAATCTTAGGATTTACTTCCCAGATGACTTCATCGGAAAGTCCCAGCCTGTCATACTGTCCGCCTTTGGATGACTCTACCCAGATATCTGCCCATTTGATCAGATCAAGGAAGATCTTCCTTCCTTCTTCAGATTTGATATCCGCTACCATGGATAACTGATTACGGTGATTCTGTGGATAGCCGTACCATCCTCTCTGGTTGTCAGGTTTCTTTGGTCCTTCAAAATGGATGACCGTTGCTCCGCATTCTGCCAGAAGTCCTCCGCCTAAAGGTCCGGCAATGTTAGATCCGCTGTCAAGTATCTTAAGCCCTGCAAGAGCTCCGAATTTTGGAAAATCTTTTAATCCAGCCATGTTTTTATATCTCCTTTTCTATCACATATTCTACTTTGTAAAAATCAAAATTATGGTCTGTAAGCTCCGTCTACGCTGACCGTAGTAGCCGTAATGCCGCTTGCCAGGTCGGATGCCAGGAACAGGTATACATTAGCGATTTCTTCCGGCTCAAGCATTCTCTTCATCGGAAGCGCTTTCAAGTATCCTTCCATAATCTCCGGAGGATTGCCGTTGGTCATGTCTGTGTTGACAACTCCAGGAGCTACTCCTACTACACGGATGTTCTTACGGATGATCTCTCTTCCAAGTCCCTGGGTAAGGCCGATTACGCCTGCCTTGCTGGCCGGATAGCCTACGCCGGAGAGTGATCCGAAGATGCCTGTAACGGAAGCCGTATTGATGATTACGCCTTTCTTGGCCTCCTTCATGCATTGGTAAGCGGACCATGCGCCGTTGAATACGCCTACCACATTAATATCCATGATGTGCTTAAACTCTTCTTCTGACACTCTTGAGAATACGTTATTGCTGGTAATGCCCGCATTATTGATCATGACATCCAGTCTGCCATGCTTCTGTGCCACCTGGCCTACCGCTGCCATAACCGCATCTCTGGATGTAAGGTCTGGCGCGAATCCCAGAACCTCTTCTTCCGGATAAAGTTCCTTTAACTGTGCAAGCGCTGTATCTACTTCTTCCTGCGTCTCTCCGAAGATGGATACTTTCGCTCCATTGTCGATAAATATTTTCGCAGCGGCGAATCCAATGCCTCTTGTGCCGCCCGTGATGATGGTAACCTTGTCTTGTACGAGATTCATAATCTTACTCCTGCCTTTCTTTTACAATGTTCTTATTTGTGCATGTTCATCGTGATATGGATCTTCGGATCACGCATGAAATGTTCTTCATAGATTCGTACATAGCCTGTTTCAAGGATGTACCACTGGCCTTCTATTTTCTCGTATTTGTCTGTATAGAACGCGCCGCCGTTAATCCCCACATCTTTGTACTTGCCGTCCGTAAAGATCAGTTTATCTTCCAGATACCATCTGCCCGTAGCCGTAGTCTCGCTGTCAATGGTGATCTCCGGCGTGTGGCCCATATGCATGCTGATCTCTTCTTTTGGCATTGTGCTCTTTAAGTAATCGGTAACTTCCTTCGGGCTATGGAATACCAGTTTACCGTTGGAATAAGAGGTTACGATATTTGGTGACAGAGTGGTCTCCAGTTCATCCCACATCTTTCCGTCCAGGCAGCGGAAATACTTTCCTTTCAGTTCTTTGATCGCCTCGATATCCTTCATCTTCTGCAGTTCTTTTTCTAATGCTTCAACTCTCTCTTCTAATGTCATATGTATCATCCTTTCTATATGTATGATTGATAAGTTCTGATTTTCTAGATTGCCATTCCTGCGTCGTAGCCTTCGCGGGTCGCGATTGTGCAGTCTCTTGCGCCGGCAGCGTCTCCGATTACCTCAACCGGGATTCCAAGTTCTTCGCATCTTGCCTTCAGTCCATCGCTTGGACGTGCGGTAATTCCTGTACAGATAACGGCAGCGTCGCATTCCAGGACTCCCTGCGTCACTTCTTTGGTCTTCCTGTCTGTCATGATGTAGTGAACCTTGCCCTGCTCTAAAGCGGTGACATTTGTTCCGGACATCTTCGCAATCTTATAATATTTGAATTCCGGACTCATGAACATTCTGCGAAGCATGCTAAGGCCGGTACCTACGCCCTTCCTCTCGATTGCGATTACCTGTGCGCCTCTGGATGCCAGAAGTTCTGCGACTTCCGTACCAACCAGTCCGCATCCGATAACGGCTACACGGCCTGTAGGATTTACTTCCCCTTTCAGTACCTGATACTGAGAGTATACGCTTGGGCTGTCGATTCCTGGAATCTCAGGCAGCGCATAGGTAGAGCCAACTGCAATGATGACATTGTCCGGATTGAATTCCTTGATAGTCTCTGCTGTCACCTCGGTATTCAGACGTACTTCGATTCCAAGGCGCTCTACTTCTTTTGCTTCCCATTCTGCAGCATCTGCCCAATCCTGCTTCATCGGCGCTACGCCTGCCAGCCTGAACTGTCCCGCCAGCTTGTCGGATGCCTCGAAGATTACCGGGTTATGGCCTCTGGTCTTTAATACTTCTGCGGCGATCATGCCTGCCATTCCGCCTCCTACGATCATGACTTTCTTAGGAGCGTCTGTCTTTGGCATTCCCTGATACTCTAAGCACAATCCTGGATTGTGGGTGCAGGTGATATGCTTCATCTTTGGATTAATGACTGCGTCATAGCATCCCTGGTCACATCCGATACAGTGACGGATCAAGTCTTCTTTGCCTTCTCTTACTTTGGTGATCCAATTCGGATCTGCAAGCTGGGCGCGTCCGATGCCTACCAGGTCAAACTTGCCTTCTTCAATCACCTTGTTTGCCATCTCTCCTGTATTGATACGGCCGACTCCCATAACCGGGATATTGATCTGCTTTTTAATATTGTAAATATTTTCAATGTTGAAGCCATGAGCCAGGTTGAATGGCGGTACTTCATATACAGTTGCGAATGAAGTCGCGTTTCCACGGGAAAGGTCTGCCACATCCACGCCAAGTTCTGCGCACTTGTTGATAAATGTAACGATCTCTTCCTCTGTCATGGTCTGTTCCATCAGTTCATCGATACAGTCTGCACGCATAAAGAATGGCATATCATCCGGAATATTAGACCGGATTGCCTGAACGACTTCATAGCAGAATCTGCAGCGGTTCTCAAAACTTCCGCCGTACTCATCCGTACGTTTATTCATTCCCGGGCTTAAGAACTCGTGAGGCAGATAACTGTGGGCCGCATGGAATTCCACTGCATCAAATCCAGCCTGAACAGCCAGTCTTGCGCCGCGTCCGAATTCTTCTACAATCTCATGGATTCTCTCTACCGTAAGAGTGTCCGGAGTTTCCAGAGTGTTGGTCTCATCAAAGAACATCTGCGGGCTGAACCCTCCATGCCACAACTGGATCCCCATCTTGCCGCCTGCTTCATGGACTGCATCCGTCAATTTCTTAAACTGTTCTACATGATGGCCCGTGTAAAGCCCCATATACATATAAGCGTGAGGCGCCGGACATAAGGCTACACATTCAAATATATTTAACGCGCATCCCGCTTTTGCCCTGGCAACATGGTAGGCTATCATATCCTCGCCAATGTCGTGCTTATTCTTTGCCATCTTGGTGTTCATTCCAGGCAGGACGATACGGTTCTTAAGTTCCAGTCCTCTGACCTTGAATGGTGAAAAAAGTGCTTCGTAACTCATTTTGTTACTCCTCCTTTATATAATTTGTTTTCTTTGCATTTTTAGAATCATACCCCGCGGGCAATACAATCTTCCAGGATCCGCTTCCTGTCGGCCTTTCCATTGTCCCCCCTTCGTATGCTCCTTACGAACTCGAATGTCTTTGGTATCTTGTATGGAGTCAGATACTGTCCAAGGAACGTTTTCAGTTCCTCTGCGGGTATCTCTTTCCCTGACTCAATAACCGCGTGGAGCCTTCGCCCCATATCTTCGTCCGGTATCCCTACCACTACAGCATCCAGGATATCCTTATATCTCAAAAGCGCTGTCTCGACTTCGGTGGCGAACACGTTTTCTCCGCCTGATACCAGCATGTCGCTGCGCCGGTCAGAAAAGTACAGATAGCCCTGCTCATCCACGTAGCCGATATCCCCTACGCTTCGGAAGCCTCCCTCTTTCACTTCCAGCGGCTCCCAATTGATGTACTCGGTAACCAGATAAGAGGCTGGCGCCGTCATATAGATCTCGCCAATCTCAAGAGGCGCAACTTCCCTTCCATTCTCATCCTGGATAGACACCTTGCAGTCGCCCACCGGCCGGCCGATGCTTCCCGGATGCTTCACCCACTCGTCTCCCCGGATACAGGTAAGGCCGATGCATTCAGTCATGGAATACATCTCATAGATCTTTTCAGGTCCCAGCAGGTCGATCCAGATCTGCTTAAGCCAGGGAGAACAGACGCCCCCTGTATGGCATAGCGCCTTCAGGGATGCGAAGTCTTCTTTTCCGACTCCCTCCAGTTTGGCAAGCCGGTTCATCAAGGTCGGCACCATCTGTATAAATTCAATCTTATATTTCTTAATCATGTTCAGGATATTTCCCGGGCAAAGGTTTCTGGTCAGTACCAGGGTATTGCCCATGAACAGTCCATTAAACGCCGCGGAGTGAGGCGCGCCATGAAACAGCGGGCCTACCAGCAGCTGGCGCTGCTCAAATCCCATTCCAGACATGAAAGACCAGCTTCTGATCGTCTCATCATCCAGCCCGCATGGAAGGTTCTGACGAATGAACTTCATCTTTCCGCTGGTTCCGCCTGATAAGGATATCATGTTCGGATTGGCCAGCCGGTCCGAAGGCATCTCCTTGGATCTTCCTTCCATTGCCTCATATATCTCGTCTGCGCTAAGGCAGAATTTTAATCCTGGAATCTTGCATTCCGCAAAAGCCGCATTCGGGTGGATGGTATCGCAGGCCTCCCTGATCTCGGATTCCGCCGCCTTATAGGACATGGGCATATAGCAGGCGCCCGTCTTCCAGATAGCAAATACCGCTATAATGTGCTCAATGCTGTTTGGAAACATTGTAAGTACGATCGACCCCGGGCCGATCTCGTTTTCTATAAGGTACCATGCCAGCTGGCTGGAATAGACGTGCAGCTGATGCCAGGTAATAACGGAACAGTTCTGTTCTTTATCTAAGCAGATGACCGCAGTAGAATCTGGCTTGCATTCCGAAACGTATTCCAACTGTTTTCCCGGCGTGACAAAGTTCGATGTCCCCAAATTAAACTTGTTAAAAAAGTCACGCTTCAACTCCTTTCCCTCCCTCTCACACGTTGATTTTTTGTGCATTTTCTTAATGCTTAATATCTTTTCTACGTGCTATTTGTACATTTTTTCAACATTTTCTTCTTTTGCTTGATATAACTTTAACATTTTTACCTGGTACAATATCGGATAATTTCGTGGCATCTTACAATAGTAAAGATTACTTTTTGTTGGTAATATCTAATTGATTAAGGGACAAAACGTGCTATAATACTATCAGAATTGTAACTTCTCACATAATTTTCAGACTCGCCTAGTTAAGGAAGGAGCATAACCATGCCAAACACAATAAAATCCAGGCCGATATGTGGCAGCCCTGTCCATTCGGTCTTTACCGGAAAGGACAAATATCTGCGCCTGCAGAAGCATACCATCAGCGACATCACCCCGCCCATCTGTGAGAATGAATCCTTGTTCATACTGGTGAATTCCGGACGCGGCACAATCACGATCAATGGCGTAGAATTCCCATTTGAACAGGGTACCTTCGTCTGGCTTCAGTCGTACCACACGTTCACGATCAAGGCGGATTCCGACGATCCCCTTGAGTTGTCCATCTGCGTGTATGACTATCCGCTCTCTTCCTTTCTGGCGCTCAGGGAGCCAAGCCCTGATACGGTGGATGCCATTATGGTCGCCCTCCCCGTTATCCGGCTGGAAGGAGAATATCTGCAAAAGATCCGGGATTTATACGATGAATTTGAAAAGGAAGATTCCTGCTTCGACCCTGGCAGTTCCCTGATAAAGGTCTCTATTCTCGGACAGTTTTCATACTTTTTCATCAAGCACAGTATCCGTCAAAACCAGGAAGACCAGAGCCGGGACTGGCCTCTTGGATGGCAGGCAACTCTTTATATCGGCTCCCATTTTGCCGAGGACATTACGGCCGAGAGCGTGGCTGAGCGCTTCTCTACCAGCGCCTCTACGCTGAACCGGGAACTGCGCAATATCAGCGGCTACAACTTTGCCCACACGCTGAATCGCGTACGGGTAAACATTGCTTCCGGCGCGCTTCTCTACGAAGATATGTCACTGTCGTACGTGGCCGAGCATTCCGGATTCTCCTCGGAAGTTGCCTTTTATCGCATCTTTAAGAAATATACTGGGACGACGCCTCTGGAATACCGCAAGCAGATGCTGGAGAGCGGGGAGAAAGTATACCGGGGCATGATCATGAGTCAGATGCTGATGGATGTGCTGAATCACTCCTATGCAAGCTTTTCATCTCCCATCGACATCAAGGATACCTCCAAATCCCTTTATCTGTCCGAGAGCGTTATCCGGGAACTGGTCCAGGAGAAATTCGGCGCTTCCTACAAGGACATCACCGTCCTTACCAGGCTGCGGCATGCTGCCGCCCTTCTGCTTACCACGAATCTTCCGGTGCTGGATATTGCGGTTAATGTGGGATTCAACTGCAGCCGCTCCTTTTCCAGGGCCTTTCATAAACTCTATCAGATGACGCCTGGCGAATACCGAAGTCTCAACCGGGGAGGTGAAAACCAATGACAAAGTCTAAAAACTCCATCAATTACCCGCCGCTTTTTGCAAGCGCGAAATACTACTCCAAAGAAGACTTCCAGTTTCCGGTGACTGCCGTAAGCAAGATCGTTACATCGCAGACGGTCCTGAAAAAGAACAGCGGCATCACCCTGCTGTATTTCCGCGACAGTAACGGCAAGATTGTAGTCAACACCCGGGAATATCCGGTTAGCCGGGGGACGCTTATGTGCTTGGGCGCTTACCATTATTTCCAGTTCTTTCCGGGAGACGGGCCCATGAAGGTAGAACAGTGCCGCTTTAGTTACGACACCTTCCTTTATATGGCCGCTAACCCTTACTACCATTTCTCAGAATTGACCCTGGCAACAGAGCCCCTGACCGCGCATCTGACCGGGGAACTGCGGGATCGCACGGAGAAGGTGGTCGACGCCCTGGTTGAGACGTCCGCACGTCACTGTCAGAAAGGCGGAATGACCGAATTCCTCCTGAGCATGAGGCTGATGGGCTTCCTTCAGAAGACTTTTTTCCGAAAACCTGAGAAATATTAGTTTTGTCCTTTACATCTTTTTCCGTATGGAGGATAATTATTCTATGACTAAAATATCTGGATTGAGAGGTTATACGGATGATAAGATTTATATTTGTAGTTCTATTCTTAGGTCTTTACCTGGTACTTGGAATACCCGTGCTCGGAGTCGAGTGGCTAATTGGAAAATTCAATAAGAAGGCCTGCGATTACCAAAGCCTGAGGATGGTACAATGGGCTTTTAAGGTGATTCTTAAGATATCCGGCGTGCATGTGACCGTGATTGGCGAGGAGAATATTCCGGATGAGCCCGTGCTTTTTATCGGCAACCATAGAAGTTACTTTGACATTCTGCTTACTTATTCCCGCTGCCAAAGGCTCACCGGATATATTGCCAAGAAGGAGATGCTTAAGTATCCCCTGCTGCGGGACTGGATGAAGCGGCTGTACTGCCTTTTCCTTGACAGGGATAACCCGAAGGAAGGCCTTAAGACGATCCTGACTGCCATTGATTATGTAAAGAAAGGCGTCTCTATCTGTATCTTTCCGGAAGGAACCCGCAATGACGGCGAGGAACTCAGCATCCTTCCCTTCCATAACGGCTCTTTTAAGATTGCCGAGAAGACCGGGTGCGCGATCGTTCCCATGTCCATGAACAACACCATCTCCATCTTTGAGAAGCAGTTTCCGAGAATCAAGAAGGTGCACGTAATCCTGGAATATGGCAAGCCGATCTATCCAAAGGATCTCGACAAGGAGACCCGCAAGCATATCGGGAACTATTGCCAGAATATCATATTAGAAACAATCAAAAAGAACCAGGCGCTTGTATAAGCGTCTGGTTCTTTGCCATCTTGTCCTATTTCTTATCTGTATTCTTCTGGCTCTGGACTTCCATCCATGCCTGCTTTAGTATGCTGGTCTTCATCTTCCAGGTAAGTTTCAAAGGCTTCAGCTGCTTTCCGGTCTTATCCATGATAAAATCGTAGAATCCTTCTGGACTGCCAAGCGTGAAATCTTCCTTGGGAATCATATGCATGTCTTCGTTGTTAACATTAATATAATAGTACTTGTTATCCGTATACATGAACGCCACTTCTCCATACTTGACCCTCTGCGGATCCCCTGCATCCGGATTCTCTATCCGAAATTCGCTCTCTCCAAAGATAAAGTGTATCTCGCTCTGGTTCTGATAATTCTTGTCTGCCTTAGCCAGCCGGCGTACGCCGATAGGCTTTCTTGCCAGCGCAAACGCAAATGTCAGAACTGCCAGGATCCCGAATATATAGGTCAACGCAGATCCCTTTCCCAGATACGCCAGGGTAACGTCGCAGATACCAAGCATCACGATACGGAAAGTGATATGCGCATTCCTTTCAGCTTCTTTAAATGAGATAAAATCTTTCAGAACTTGCTCTGTATGTTTTGTCCTTACTTCATAAACTGGGGTCATTTCCGACTCCTCCTTATTTTCTTTCATACTTGTTTTATTATTATAGTATGAATCAAACTGTTCTACAAGGTCTACTTTTTTCTTTTACATTTTACCGTTCAAGTGCTATAATATAACGGAATTTACATTCATAATTATAATGCAGTTGGTTACACTGCCAGATAAAAAGGAGTATTAAAGAGAAATGAACAGACAAGATCTAACTTTGCTGACAGACTTGTATGAATTAACGATGATGCAAGGATATTACGCAAAGGGACAGAACGAGAAGGTCATATTCGATGTATTCTTCCGCCAGAATCCCAGCAACAACGGCTATTCTGTTTGCGCCGGGCTTGATCAGGTCATTGATTATATCAAGAATCTGAACTTTACCTATGAGGACGTTGACTACTTAAGAGGCTTGGGAATCTTCAACGAAGACTTCCTGCATTACTTGAGCGGGTTCCATTTCAGCGGAGATATCTACGCGATTCCCGAGGGAACGGTAATCTTCCCAAAAGAGCCCATCCTAAAGGTAATTGCGCCGATTATGGAAGCACAGCTGGTAGAGACGGCAATTTTGAACATTATCAACCATCAGTCTCTGATCGCCACCAAGACCTCCCGCGTGGTATTTGCCGCCAATGGCGATGGTATCATGGAATTTGGATTAAGAAGGGCGCAGGGGCCGGACGCAGGCCTGTATGGAGCAAGGGCCGCTATGATCGGCGGATGCGTAGGAACCTCTAATGTTCTTGCTGGCAAGCTCTTTGATGTTCCGGTTATGGGAACCCATGCACACAGCTGGATTATGAGTTTCCCGGATGAATATACTGCTTTCAAGAACTATGCGGATATGTATCCGGATAACTGTACTCTTCTGGTAGATACCTATGATACATTAAAGTCCGGAGTCCCAAATGCAATCCGGGTATTCCAGGAGTTTAAAGAGGCTGGAAAGCCATTTAAGAAGTATGGCATCCGCTTAGACAGCGGCGACCTTGCCTATCTTTCCAAAGAAGCCCGCAAGATGCTTGACGAGGCAGGGTTTGCCGATGCATCCATCTGCGCTTCGAATGATCTGGACGAGTACTTGCTCCATGACTTGAAGATGCAGGGCGCTGCCATTGATTCCTGGGGCGTTGGAACAAACCTGATCACTTCCAAGGACTGCCCTTCTTTCGGCGGCGTATACAAACTTGCTGCCATCCAGTCAGAGGAGGATGGCGCATTCGAGCCTAAGATAAAGATATCGGAAAATACAGAAAAAATTACCAATCCTGGTAACAAAACCATCTATCGGATATATGATAAAACAACAGGCAAAGTAAAAGCCGACTTGATCTGCTTCGTTGGCGAGACATTTAACACGGATGAGGATATGCTTCTCTTCGATCCCATCGAGACTTGGAAAAAGACGAAGCTTTCGGGCGGCTCTTACATCATGCGCGAGATTCTGGTACCGGTATTCAAGAATGGAGCGTGCATATACAAGTCTCCGTCAGTAATGGAGATCGCCGAATACTGCAGGAATGAAAAGAAGACACTGTGGGATGAGACCAAGCGTCTCTTCTATCCGCATCAAGTATACGTGGATCTATCCCCTAAGCTTTATGAAGTGAAGAAATCCTTGTTGGATCAAATGAGCATGACAGACTAGAAGGAGACTATTTTTTATGAAAATTATTGTTTTAGCAGGAGGACTCAGCCCTGAACGCGACGTGTCGCTCATATCAGGCGCCGGTATTTGCAGAACTCTGAGAGAAAAAGGGCACAAGGCATATCTGCTGGATGTGTTCTTCGGATTACCTTATGATCCCGATAAACTGGAAGAGGTATTCGACCTGCCTGGCGGCGGGCTTGAGATCGCAGAGGGCATCAAGACTACCACGCCTGACCTTGAAGCGCTGAGGGCTTCGCGCCCGGACCAGTCCGACTGTTACCTTGGCCCGAATGTTATCGACCTATGCCGTATTGCTGACATAACATTTATGGGGCTTCACGGCTCTGTTGGAGAAAATGGGAAACTCCAGGCAACTTTCGATATTCTTGGAATCAAGTATACAGGTCCCAATTCCTTTGGTTGTGCCCTGTCCATGGATAAACTGGTTGCCAAGCAGATCTTCAAGCGTTCCGGCGTGCCTACGCCAAGAGGCACTTCCCTGAACCGTGACACCAAGGATACTCCCCTTGAGAAGCTGGGCTACTACCTGCCGCTTGTCATAAAGCCATGTTCCGGCGGTTCCAGCATCGGAGTATATATTGTTCATACAGAGGAGGAATATCGGGAAGCCATCCGCTGCTCCTTTGATGTAAATCACGAAGACGAAGTCGTCATCGAGCCTTATATCAAAGGACGTGAGTATGCCTGCAGCATCATCGCAGGAAAGGCCCTTCCGCTGATCGAGATCATTCCAAAAGATGGAATCTTCAATTACGAGAATAAGTATCAGGACGGCGGCGCTCAGGAACTCTGTCCGCCGGTATCCCTGGATGATAAGACTCAGGCAAAGATCCAGCGTGCGGGCGAGAAGGCTTTTCGGGTGCTGCACATGGATGTCTATGCCCGCGCCGACTTCATTGTCGATGAGACGGATGGAAAGTTCTACTGTCTGGAAATGAACGGCCTGCCAGGCATGACTCCGGCCAGCTTGATTCCCAAATCAGCCAGAGCCATCGGAGTTGATTATGGCGACCTGTGCGAGTTAATTATTGAAGAATCCATGAAAACACGCTACCAAGACTAGAAACTGTCAGGTCTTTGCCCTTGGGGCAGAGGCCTGGTCGTATTTTCACAAAATAAGGAGGACAAGGAAAATGAAGAACCTTACCCTAGAAAACATTACCAAAGCCTGTAAAGGCGTCTATCACGGAGACGAAAGCAAGCTGGGCAGGGAAGTAGGAGGAGTAGTGATCGATAGTCGGAAGGTACAGAAGGATTATCTGTTCGTCGCAATAGACGGCGAGAATGTCAATGCCCATCAGTTCATCCCTGATACTATAGAAAAAGGCGCATTATGCGTCATTTCCCACGAAGACCTTGGAGATACGGATTTCTCTTACATCCTGGTAGAATCCACCGGACAAGCGCTTCTTGATATTGCCAAACTGTACCGGGATTCCTTTGACGTCAAGGTTGTGGGAATTACCGGAAGCGTGGGAAAGACAAGCACCAAAGAGATGATCGCTTCTGTAGTCGCCCAGAAATATAAGGTACACAAGACCATTGGCAACTTCAATAACGAGTGGGGACTTCCTCTTACAATCTTTGAAATGAACGAAGAGCATCAGGTGGCCATACTGGAAATGGGCGTCAACCATTTCGGCGAGATGCGCCGCCTCTCTTCGGTTGCCAGCCCGGATATCTGCGTCATTACCAATATCGGCGTTGCGCACCTGGAATTCTTCAAGACCCGCGAAGGCATTCTCCAGGAGAAGTCGAAGATGATTCAGGATATGAAGGATGGCGGAACCATCATATTTAACGGAGACGATGACCTTCTCTCGCAGGCTGGCCCAATCAAAGGCGCCACTCCTATACTTTTCGGACTTGGAGATAACTGCCAGTTCTATGCTGACAATATCCAGCCCATGGGGCTTAGAGGAACCTCCTGCACGATCCATCTGCCGGATGAATCCTCCTTTGAATGCGTCGTTCCCCTGCCAGGCACCCACATGATCTCCAATGCATTGGCAGGCGCGGCAGTAGGCTATACCCTTCATCTGACTTCCGAAGAGATCAAGGCCGGAATCGAAGGGCTGCCTTCCATCCCGGGACGCAACAACATCATCAAGACGGATCGCCTGATCATCCTGGACGACTGCTACAATGCCAATCCGGTATCCATGAAGGCCGCTATCGACGTTCTGGATATGGCCATTGGACGAAAAGTTGCCGTCCTTGGCAACATGGGCGAACTTGGAAATAACGAGAAAGTACTTCACCGGGAAGTAGGCGAATACGCTGCTGCCCACGGCATCGACCTGGTATGCGGGATCGGCCACCTGGCAAAGGAACTGGTAGACGGCGCCACAAACGGTTCTTCCTCTACCCGGGGACTTTGGTTCGAGAACAAGGCGGACTTTCTGGATGCCATGAAAGATCTCATTAAAGACGGCGACAACGTACTGGTCAAAGCCTCCCATGGCATGGATCTGACAACGATCGTGGAAGCGCTGAAAAATATATAGAACCAAAATATACAGATAAAGATATTACAGGAGTACAATTATGAATTATCAGATTCTGGCACTGGATCTGGACGGAACACTTACCAACTCAAGCAAAGAGATATCAGAGCCGACATTAAAGGCATTGATCGAAATACAAGAACAGGGAAAGAAAGTAGTTCTGGCGAGCGGACGCCCCACCAATGGCGTGGCCCCTCTTGCCGAGCAGCTTCGCCTTGGGGATTACGGCAGTTACATTCTCTCCTTCAACGGAGGGCGCATTACCAACTGCCAGACCAAAGAAATCATATACAACAAGACGCTCCCGATGGACTGCGCCAAGCCCATATATGACATGGTCTTGGAATATAAGGATCAGGGGCTGGATCTTGTCACCTATACGCCGGACGCCCTGATCTCCGGCATCTGCCCTAATAAGTATACGGAACTGGAATCGCGCATCAATCATATGCCCATTATCCGGGTTGACGACTTCCTTTCTCATATCAAAGAAGCGCCGAACAAGTTCCTGATTACCGGCGATTCTGCTGTCATAAGCAAGATTCAGAAGAAGATCATCGCCCGTTTTCGCTCTTACTTAAGCGTATACTGCTCCGATCCGTTCTTTCTGGAGATCATGCCTTCTGGCATCGATAAGGCCCATTCGCTTCTCCGCCTTTTGACCAGCAGCGGCCTTACGGCGGATGAGATGATCTGCTGCGGCGATGGATACAACGATATCACAATGATCGAGACGGCCGGACTTGGCGTCGCCATGGCCAATGCACAGCCTGCCGTATTGGAAAAGGCGGATTTTGTCACAAAGTCCAACGACGAAGACGGCGTGCTTCATGTAATCAATCAGTTTATGCGATAAGAATGGCACGGCAAGGCTCCGGCATGCATCCTGAAGGTTGTTTTTGCGTGCCGGTACTTTGTCACACTCCCGGAAAAATGCAGTGAGTTCCTCATTGATTGATACCTATATCTCTTTCATCATAATCTCCGAATCACAACCATTGTGATATCTCGAACACAAATAACAGGTAGATATATCTGATGCACTTTGTTGGTCAACTACTTGAAACCCAAACTTTTTATAGAATTCGGGTACTTTTGCAACAAGGAATATCTTCACAGCCCCTCTGCCTTGCGCCTCCTTGATCGCATCCTTTACCACCATTGTTCCAAGTCCCTTTCCTTGATATGCCTGCTCTATGGCAACCGCCTTTATAATAAACACATCATGTGCATATGCCAGTGCAGCACCACCAACACGATTCCCTGTCTCTCTTTCAATAACTTCAATACAAGTCAATAAGCCCTCTGGCGCCTTTTCCTCCAGGCTATATTCTAATCCCGTACGAATAAACATTGGCAGCATTGCTTCAAACTGCATGGAATGAATAATTGTAAACTCATCTGGCTTACTTAACTTTAAGAAATCTTTTGTTCTTAAGTTCTTTGGATGTCTAAAGATCTCTTCCGGTGTACCTTCTTCAACTATAATTCCATTGTCCATAAAGACAATCCGATTTGCTACCTCCTTAGCAAATGTCATTTCATGCGTTACGATAATCATTGTAAAGTGTTTGGCTGCCAAATCTCTAATCACTTCCAGAACCTCTTGCACCCATTCCGGATCTAATGCTGAGGTAGGCTCATCCAACAGTAAAATGTTTGGCAGAACTGCAAGAGAGCGCGCAATTGCGACTCGTTGTTGTTGACCTCCAGAAAGTGTAGCGGGATATTGTTTCGTCTTACCGCCCATACCAACCTGCTCAAGATAATACAGTGCCCTTTTTCTGGCATCTTCTCCATTCATCCTTAACGAAGAAATCAAAGGCTCCATCACATTATGCAACACATCCTTATTCAAGAATAGATTATAACTCTGAAAAATCATTGCCGAGTGTTTCCTAAGCCTTTGAACTTCTTTTTTTGTACACTTTTCTGCATCTATTGCTATATCTCCAATCGTAATTCTTCCTTTATCCGGTTTTTCCAGATAGTTCAGACATCTAAGCAGTGTTGATTTGCCAGTACCTGATGAGCCTATAATTGCAACAACCTCTCCCTTTTTTATGTTAAGATTAATCCCCCGTAAAACCTCCAAATCGCCAAACCGCTTATGAAGATCTCTAATTTCTACCATATGCTTCGTATTTGTCGTATCCATTTTTTCTTTGCAATCCATTCTTTTTAATCTTCCTATCTCGTGCGTGTCTTTTCAAAATATTTTTCTATTACAGTTTCAAATCTTTCAAGAATCAGGATGATAACCCAATATAAGAGCATAAGAACCATATATGCTTCAAAATAATTAAATGTTACTGCCGCTCTTAAATTTGCCGCTGCTGTGATTTCAATTACTCCTATAGTAAATGCCATTGATGTGCCCTTAACAATATCAACAAGATTGTTAAATAATGATGGAATTGCCACCCTTGCCGCCTGAGGCAGAACGATCCGGAACATTGTCTGCATTGAAGACATTCCATGCGCTAATGCCGCCTCTTTTTGCCCTTCTGGAACAGAAAGAAGTGATCCTCTGACCACTTCTTTCATATATGCCGCTGAATTTAACGTCAAACCCACAACACAAACAGAGTATGCTGATACATTCCTTAATGCCGGTACAAACGTAGGAATTCCAAAATATAGAAGAAACAATTGCGGGATCAAAGGTGTACCACGAAAAAAGGAAACATACAATGAAAATATCCTATCCAAAATTGGTACTTTAAAATATTCTACTATAGCAATTAAAATTGCCAATACCAATGCTAATGTAAACGAAATCGCCGTCAAAGATAATGTTACTGGAAGAGCTTTCATCATAGCTTCCAGTAAATCACCTGTAAATACCCAATCCATAGTCGCGTTTCCCCTCTTTAATTACTCCAGAACTTCCGTATTCTCAGGCTGAACAGTAATATCCGTATCAAACCATTTCTCTGATAACTTCTTTAATGTTCCATCAGCCTTCATCTCTTTAATTGTTTTCGAAACCATACCGCATAATTCTTTTCCTTCATCCGTCTTGGCAAATGGATAAATATTTGTTTCTACACGGTTGGTGTCTCCTAATATTTTAAGATTATCAACTTCCTCAATCGTTGTCTCACAAGAAGTCCTCGCTCTCGGCCATAAGTCACATCTTCCAAGGGCAACCTCCTGTACAGACATTCCATCAAAATAGGTTGGCTTTAGTGTTACACCGTATTCATCTTCAATAGCCTTTAGCACAATCTCATCACTGGTATTAGATTCACATGCAATTGTCATGCCATCTTTTAGATCATCCATGGACTGTAGTTCTCCGTTATCCTTTGCACACAGCAAAGAATAAATATTGTATGCATATGGCTCTGACATGTTATATTTCTGGGCCCTCTCCGTCGTATAAGAGATCTGTTCTCCTATGGAATCCAATCTTCCATCATCAAACATAGACCACATCCCATCCCATTCCATGATCTTATATTCAATCTTATACCCTGTTCTTTCACCGATTTCTGTCCATACATCATAATCATAACCAGATAACTCACCCTTTTTATCGGTCTGAATCCACCCAGGTGTTGTCGCTTCACATCCTACTTTGATCACTTTTTCATCTTTACTTGACTGTTCCTCGGTTTCTTTCGAAGAATCCTTTTGATTACATCCTGCAAGCATCGTTATACACATTCCGAAACACAACAGGATACTGATTGCCTTCTTATTCATTTGCTATTCTCCTTTGCTGTTGTAGTTACTCTTATGGTCTAATAGTCCCATAAATGTACATGGAATGCCAATCGTTAATTCACATATTTGATAAAACATATTGAATATCCAAATAAGTATATGTGATATAATCAGCCAAAAAAGAAACACCTTGCACAGTTCGCCTCAATCGAACCACACAAGGCATTTACTCACTCTATCTGCTAATATGATTAACCGTCACATCAAGCTACCCTCAATCATTCCAAAACGTTTCTGCAGACACTTTACGAACTTATAAATGGTAAACCCACTTCCACAACTACTACGATCGGCAATGCGCCCTCCCCGAACTGGTTGATCAGAATGCAGGAATATCCCGCCTCTTTTCCAACAACTCTATTGTTTCATGATCCGGTTATTGTCCAGCTTTATCATATGCCTGGATATAGACAAAGTTTTCATTGTTCCTATCCATCTCATAATCTGGATAGAGAATGGCATCAATGAATTCCCTGCCCCCAGTTTCCACCGCCGTCAGTTTCATCTCAAGTGCCGCTTCTACGTCTTCCACCGTCAGGTCATCCAGGAATACCTGCTCGCCGCTTCTTAGCATATTGGATGGTATCAGCAGCGTATCTCCCAAATCCTCGCCATGCTCTTTCTGCTCCTTTAGCTGCGTCACCAAGTCTTGTCCGGTGATCAATCCGGAGACGGTAATCGTCTCTCCGAAGAAATGATTCCGAATGGCATATACATGAATCGTAAGTCCCGGGAACGCTTCCATCAGCTGCCGGGCGAAATCCCTGACCGTCGGAAATGCCAGTTTTCCTGTGGCTATCGTGATCGTCCGCTCTAGGCCTTCCTTTAACATCGTATATGCCTCTCCGGCAAGGACTTCTTTCAATTCTTCCTGGAATTCATTGATGAACATGCGCATCATGCCCACCCCGTTTTCCAATTGGATATATCCGTCGTACCGCTCTTCTTCGGGGAACTCTCTCTGTGCTGTGATATACCACTCATCGCTGGCATGGATGAAATGAAGGCCGTATTCCTCATAATATCTCTGCTGCCGGCTCTCGATCATGTCTATGACCGCGCCCGCCTCCTCTTTGTCGTACAGTTCCAGAGGGAAAAGCCCGTCCCTATACTTGGTGATTCCCGCCGGAACTACGGATACGCTCCTCATAAAGGGAAGATACCGGGACAGATCGTCAATCGTCCGCTCTAACTCCGGCCCGTCATTTACGTTCTTGCACGCTACCACCTGTCCATTCATCTCGATATGATTCTCATATAAGACATCCAGAAACTGAAGCTTCTCCCCGGCAAAACGGTTGTGCAGCATCTTACAGCGAAGTTCTGGATTGGTGGACTGGATGGATATGTTGATCGGCGCCAGATGCATCTTGACGATACGCTGGATATCCTCCATCTTCATATTCGTAAGCGTGATATAATTCCCCTGGAGGAATGAAAGCCTGGAATCATCGTCCTTAAAATACAAAGTCTCTCGCATGCCTGGCGGCATCTGGTCGATAAAGCAGAAGATGCACTTGTTGCTGCAGGTGCGGTATTCGCTCATCAGACCATTGTCGAATTCCAATCCAAGATCCTCGTCATAGTCCTTGTCAATCTCCAGCAGCCATTCCTCCCCGTCCGGCTTTCGGATCAGCACCTCGATGTATTCATTTTTGATCAGATATCTATAGTCAAATACGTCCTGTATCGAAGTATCGTTAATCGCAAGAAGCACATCCCCGGACTCAATCTCCATCTCTTCTGCAATGGAATCGGGGTATACTTCTTTGATTATATGCTCTGATTTCTTACCTTTCTTATCCACGTTCTACCTCTTCCCACAAGTTTCTTGCCAGTTCTTTCTCTATATCTCATAATCTCACATGTCCCTGATTTCTTCAAGGGTTATAGTCTTTTCCTATGTCAACCGATAATTTTTTTATATTTTCCTATCTTAAAATTCTTTGATATTATATGTTTCAACACAGACGAAAGGAATAACTGATATGAAGACAACCGAACTTTTCCAGAATAAATCTGTCCTCTCCTTTGAAGTATTTCCCCCAAAGCGGACGAATCCTGTTGATACGATCTACAAGACTATAGACAGCCTGAAAGACTTAAATCCTGATTTTATCAGCGTCACCTACGGCGCTGGCGGCAGCGAGAACTGCAAGGCGACCTTGGAGATTGCCTCCCGGATCAAAAATGAATACGGCATAGAAAGCGTGGCTCATCTGCCCTGCATCAGCCTGACAAAATCCGATGTACGCCGCCAGCTGTCCGATTTCAAGGAGGCAGGCATCGAGAACATCCTGGCTCTCCGGGGCGATGTGCCTTCATGCGGCTATGTGCCTGGAGACTTCCGCCATGCCAGCGATCTGATCGCCTTTATCAAAGAGCATGGAGACTTCAATGTCCTGGGTGCCTGCTATCCGGAAGGCCACCAGGAATCTGCGGATATCTTCGACGATATCAAGAATCTGAAGACGAAAGTCGATGCAGGCGCAAGCCATCTGATCACTCAGCTGTTCTTTGACAACCATTATTTTTACCGCTTCCGTGAGCGGGCTTCCCTGGCAGGCATCCAGGTTCCCATCGAAGCAGGGATCATGCCGGTGACCAATAAAAAGCAGATTGAACGGATGGTCTCTTTGTGCGGCGTCACCCTTCCCCACAAGTTCTCAGCCATGATGGAACGCTACGAGCATAATCCGGATGCCATGCGCGACGCAGGCATCGCTTACGCGATAGACCAGATCGTGGATCTGATCACACATGGGGTTGACGGCATCCACCTCTATACCATGAATAACCCGTACATAGCCGCCAGAATCTATGAAGCCATCCACCAATTGCTGGCTGCATAGCGTCTGTCTTATGACAGAAGAGTGAAGCCATTTTCCGCAATCAGCTTCTTTAGTTCCGCAATATAGCCCCGGGCCATAGAACTTAAGTGGACCTTATTGCCGCAGATAAAGCCAACCCGCATCCACTCGTCCGTTTCCAGTTTCACGGAAACGATATTGTCGCCGTTCAGGTTGCTGTTAAGCACCCCTGAACAGATGGTATATCCATTGAGGCCGATCAGCAGATTGAACAAGGTAGCCCTGTCGCTGACATGAATCGTCTTCTTGTGGGGCGCTGTACTGAGAATCTCTTCGGAAAAATAGAAGGAATTATAGGTGCCCTGCTCAAATGCCAGGAAGGGGTAATCATCCAGATCCTCCAGAGTGACGGATTCCTCCCCTGCAAGAGGATGGGAAGAACTGATGAATACATGGGGACTGGCTTCGAAGAGCGGATGGAATATCAGATGGTTCTCTTTCAAGAGTTTCTGCATGACTCGTTCATTAAAGCCGCTGAAATAGATGATTCCGATCTCGCTTCTGAAGTTCGCCACGTCCTCTATGATCTCATAGGTCCTGGTCTCCCGCAGCGTAAACTCATACTCGTTGGCATCAATGCCGGATATCAGGTTGACGAAAGCATTGACCGCAAAGGCGTAGTGCTGGGTGGATACCGAGCACAGCTGCTTGGAGGGCTTCTTATTCAGATACCGCTGTTCCAGCAGCTGGGTCTGCTCCAGGATCTGCCGGGCATAGGACAGGAATTCCGTACCGTCGGCAGACAGCGTGATTCCCCGGGTTGTCCGGTGGAAGATCTCAATCCCTAGTTCCGTCTCCAATTCCTTCACTGCCGCCGAAAGGCTGGGCTGGGATATAAAGAGCTGCCGCGCCGCTTCCGTGATCGAGCCGCACTCTACGATTTTTATCACATATCTTAACTGCTGTATTGTCATAGTTCTGCGGCTCCCCTATTCCTGATGGCTTTTGATCCACCGAAGGTCGCACTCTCCCTGCTGGATGATCTGTACAAGAGAACTGTTCTGCTTGAAAATGCTATATCGATATTGGGTATGGAAATGCCCGTCCACAAGCTTCATCAGCCGCTCCAACTCCTCTTCATGGCGAAGCCAGGAATAGAATAATGATTCTCCCATTTCTATCTTCATGAAATCGTTCCTCCTTGGTGCCGCGGGCCTCCTGCAAGCCCGCGGATATCGTATGGTACAATTATACTTGTTTTGAGACGGAATTGCCAGTTATAAATACGCAAGGCTTAAGCCTTCTTCTACTCTCCCACGATGCAGACCCGGATCAGATTCGTCTTTCCCGGAATTCCAAGCGGCACTCCGCCTGTAAATACGATCTTATCCCCATCTTCTACGAGCCCGTGGCGTTTTGCCGCCTCCATTGCCCGCAGGCACAGAATCTCCGAACTGTATTCCTCCTTGGTATAGAGGGGATAGATTCCCCAGGACATATTGAGCTGGCGGCATACCTTCCGGGAACTGGAGCACCCCCCGATCATGCAGCCCGGACGGTACTTGGAGATCATGCGGGCCGTAAATCCGGTTTCGCTGGCTGCCAGAATGATATTGGCTTTCAGATCCATCGCGGTCATGCAGGTGGCATGGGAAATCGCATTGGTAATATCCGGGTCTTCCGCCCGGTCCCGCTTCTTAAATATCTCATTGTAATTGATATTCTGCTCCATATAAGATGCCACCCTTACCATGGTCTGAAGCGCCCTGACCGGATACTTTCCTGCTGCCGTCTCCCCGGACAGCATGATGGCGCTGGTCCCCTGATATATTGCATTCGCGATATCGGAGGTCTCCGCCCGGGTGGGTCTCGGATGCTCCATCATAGAATCCAGCATCTGGGTTGCCGTTATCACCTGCTTTCCAGCACAGTATACCTTTCTGATGATCGTCTGCTGGATGACCGGAACACGCTCCAGCGGGATCTCCACGCCCATATCGCCTCGGGCGATCATGATGCCGTCCGCAGCCTCTATAATCTCATCAATGTGGTCCACCCCTTGCTGGTTCTCGATCTTCGCAATAATATTGATGTCCCTGCCGCCATTCTCATCCAGAAGCAGGCGCATCTCGCGGATGTCTTCAGCAGTGCGGGTAAATGAGGCGGCTACAAAGTCAAAGTCCTCCTGAATTCCAAACAGCAGATCCGCCCGGTCCTTTTTGCTGAGAAACTCCATGTTCAACTCAGTCCCCGGTATATTGACTCCCTTCTGATCAGACAGCCTTCCTCCATTCCTCACCAGGCACGCGATGTCCTCCCCTGAGATTTCCTTCACTTCCATCTCGATCAGCCCGTCATCGATCAATATGGTATCTCCCGGGCTCACATCCTTATAAAGTTCCTTGTAAGTAATTGAGACATAGTCCCTGGTTCCTTCCACATTCCGGGATACCAGCGTAAATATCTGTCCTTCTTCAAGAACCGCCTCTCCCTCTTTAAAACAGCCAATCCGAATCTCCGGTCCCTTAGTATCCAGCATCGCCGCGATGGGCCTGTCATACTTCGTTCTCAATTCCTTTAACCGGTCCAGCCGCGCCTTCTGCTCCTCATGCGTGCCATGCGAAAAATTAAACCTGGCAACATCCATCCCTTCCTGAATCAGCTGCTCCAGCACGTTCCCCTCATCCGTGGCCGGTCCCAGCGTGCAGACAATCTTCGTCTTTCTCATAAAATACCTTCCTTTCCCATTAAATTATGTTGACAAATGTATCAATATTTTCTGCTTTCCCGATTACCACGATGATATCTCCCTGCTTGAGGCGGTAATCTGGCATAACCTCGATCTCTGTATGGTCTCCGCTTACGATGGCGATAATATTGAGGCGGTATTTGCGACGCATCTGCGTCTCTTCCACCGTACGCCCCAGCAGACTCTCAGGCGCCTGCAGCTGGCGGATCTCAACGCTGTCGCACAAAGAGACAAAATCAATAAAACTATTTGACAGCAGCCTTTTTCCAAGCCGCAGCGCCATATCCCTCTCCGGATAGACCACCTCTGCCCCGATCTTTTCCAATACCGCTCCCTGTTCCGGGCTGAACGCCTTCGCGATCACTCTTGGCACTCCCATCTCAATCACGCTCATGGTGATCAATATGCTGACATCCGCTTTCTCGCCGATGCAGATAATAACCACGTCGCAGTTCTGGATGCCGATCTCTTTTAAGGTTTCCGCGCTTAGGTTCTCGGTCACGAAAGCGCATTCCGTGTATTGGCGCATTTCCTTAATCTTACTCTCATCCCGGTCTACCACGATAACCTCTTTTCCGGACTGCGCCAGCATGATTGCCAAGGCCTCTCCAAATCGCCCAAGTCCAATGACTCCATATGCAGTTTCTTCTTTTTTTCTCATATTCATTCACCTCATTAATTATCCAACTGATATTGTTTCTTCTGAATACCTGGCATTCGGCTCCGCCCGGTTCACCCACATAGACAGCAGGGTGAACGCCCCGACTCTTCCCGTAAACATGACCAGGATGAGCACAGTCTTCCCTGCCACGCTTAGATCCGGCGTAATTCCGGTAGAAAGCCCCACCGTTCCAAACGCGGAGATCACTTCAAAGAAGATCTGCATGAAACTGAAATCTGGTTCCAGAATGCACATCAAAAATACCGCAATGCCTACGACCGTGCCAGAGAGAATCGTGATCATAAACGCCTTTGAAACATTCTGTCTGGAGATACTCCGGTGGAAGGCGTGGACCGTCTTCTTCGCGCACATGCCCCGTATCTCCTGGAATATCACGAAGAAGGTACTGGTCTTGATGCCGCCTCCGGTAGAGCCGGGCGACGCGCCGATGAACATCAGCACGCACAGGACGAATAATCCCGCATTGGTAAACTGTCCGATCGGGTACGTGGAGAATCCCGCCGTCCTTGCGGAAACGCTCTGGAAGAAGGCGCCCAGCCATGTAATATCTTCCGTAGCCTTCAATGAGACCGTTCCGACAGCCAGCAAAGCCAGGCTGGTCGCGATCACTACTTTCGAGTGCAGGGCCAGCCTGCGAAACCGTCTCCGCTTTAATACGTCCAGAATCACCAGAAAGCCCAAGCCTCCAAAAATGATCAACGTACAAGTCGTCAGATTCAGCAGAACGTCATCCTGATAGGGGATCAGGTTTTGCAGCCCTCCCAGAATGTCGAATCCCGAGTTATTAAAAGCGGCGATGGAATGGAAGATGCTGATTCCCGCCGCATGCAGCGGCGCGTAATCCTGGCTGAATACCAGGAAACTAAGAAGCGCCCCTCCCGCCTCAAAGCACAGGGTCATCATGAGTACTGCCTTCACCAGCCTTACGATTCCTTTGTATGTATCCACGTTCAGCGCTTCCTTGACCAGCACCCTGCTCTTAATGCCAACCCGCTTGCCTGCCGCCAGTACCAGGCCTACGCCGATCGATGTGACGCCCAAGCCTCCGACCTGGATCAGGATCGCCACCACCGCCTGCCCGAATACGGTAAAATGATCCGCAATATCCGTCGCGATCAGTCCAGTCACGCAGACAGCGCTGGTGGAAGTAAAGAGCGCATCGATCACAGATACTTCTGCTCCGTCTTTTATGGTAACTGGAAGCAAAAGCAGGAATGCTCCCAGCAGGATTACAAGCGCGAATCCCGATGCAATGAGCCGCCCCGGCGGCTGATTTCTAAAAAATAATTTTATATTCTTCATTTCCTTTTCATCCCTGTCTTCCGCTTTTGAACCTGTTCTTCCCACCATACCCACAGAGGCGCGGCGATGCAGATTGACGAATAGCATCCCGATACCAGCCCCGCAAGAAGCGGGAGGGAGAACTTCGTGATAGACTCCATCTGGTAGACGATCGAGGCAGCCAGAATAATAAATGCACATAGGATCACGGTAAATGCCGTGTTGATCGACCGTCCCAGAGTTTCCGTCGTGCTAAGATCCACCAGTTCCGCCAGAGTTCCTTTCCTTTTCATCGTATTCCTGTGCTCGCGGATCCGATCATACAATACGATCGTATCATTGATGGAATACCCGATAATCGTCAGCGTCACTGCCACAAACGCATCATTCAGCGGTATCCGGAATATCCCGAATACGAACAGCACGATGCAGATATCATGCATAAGCGCCAGAACCGCCGTAACCCCGGCTGCCAGTCCTCCAAGTGCAGAAAAGCGCAGGCGGATATATACAATAATAAAAAGAAAAGAAAGTATGATCGCTATGACGGAATTCTTCAGTGCCTTTGCTCCGATATAGGGTTCCACCGCATACGTCTCGGAAGTCTGAAACCGGTTATCATTTCCTTTATTCAGCGTATTGAGAATCTGCTTCTGCTGATCCGGAGACAGCCCGTTCTTTCCCGCCAGCGTCAGTACCAGTTTCTTCTCCCCTGTAGAGGGATCTTCCGATGTCTGGACGCTGACGCTTCTGTCTGCGATATCCTCCACTTTCTGTTGTATCTGTCCGGTATCCGCCTTCCCGGAGTAGGTATATTTTAAAATGACGCCTCCAGTAAACTGGGTATCCAGCTTCACGCCATTTGCCGCGCTCCATATGGTTCCAGAGACAATAACAGCAATACTTGCCAAAAAGAAATACCGCTTTGCCTCAGTAAAGTGCAGCACCTTCTTATCACGCTTTTTGCAAAACCACTTCCCCTGGTTAAAAAAGCCGTACCGGATTACAGAATTCAGCATGCTTCTGGACATCCACACGCCTGCCAGCAGATTGATGATCACGCCGGTCAGCAGCGTATATCCGAAGCTTAGCATCGTGCCAGAGCCAAATATCATCAAAATGCCCGCCACAGCCGCCGTCGTGATATTTCCGTCCAGAACAGAAGAAAATGCCCTTTGGTACCCGCTCTTTATCGCTCGTTTCACGGAACTCCCTTTCTTCAATTCCTCGCTGATCCTCTCACTGATAATGATGTTGGCGTCTACAGCCATGCCTCCCGACAGTATCAGCCCTGCGATGCCCGGAAGGGTGATCGTATACTGCGGCACCGAGATGGCCAGGATCTGCAGCGCGATCTGAAAGGCCAGCGTCAGGCAGCTGATGATGCCCGGAAGCCGGTACCACGCAACCATAAAGAGGCAGATCAGAACCATCGTGATCCCTGCCGCTGCCGCCATCGCATTCAGCGCCCGGTCTCCAAGCGTAGGACTGATGGTATTGTAATTCGTCGTCTCCATGGAGAACGGCAGCGCCCCGGAATTAATCTTATCCGCGAGATCCTGGCTCTCCTCCTTGGAGGCCATCCCTGTGATCTCAGCCTTCCCGCCTGTGATCTTCCCATTCACCAGCGGATTGGAAATCATCTCCTCATCCATGTAGATTCCCATATTCTGTCCTGCCAGTTCCTCCGTGGCATTGGCAAATTTTTCCGCACCCTTGCTGGTAAACTCCAGTTCCACGATGTTTCTCTTCTGCTCATCCAGCGCCGCCCGGCTTCTGGCTACATCCGAGCCTTTCACATACACGGTGCCGTCAGGCCCACGGAACGTTAACTCTGCCATCTGGCCTAATTCCTGGATGGCGGTTTCCGGGTCAAAGTCCTTTTCATCGGATTTCCATGGGAATCTGACGATGATGTTGCCTGCCTTTTCATCCACCGTCACCTCCCGGTCCAGAATATTCTGGGCATCCAGCCGGGTCTCGATGACTTCCCTTGCCATTTCCAGTTCTGCCTTTGTCGGTTTTTCCTTCGTTCCTGCCGGCTCGAATACGGCCTCCACGCCGCCTCGGATATCAATGCCAAAGCGCATGTCGCGCATTCCCTTGATGCCGCCCCCACAGCCGAAGACTGCGAGGTACACAAAAAGAAAGATTACCCCAAGAGCAATCCAAATATTTAATTTTTTATTCTTCATTTCTTCCCTGCTTTCTTTCTATAAATATAAGAGTTAGAAAGCAAAGTCCCGTTTCTTCCCGTCTTTTTCTAATCGGATACACAGTTCGCACAAGAATCGTGCCAAAGGAAATAAATAGAATTGCAGATATGACAAAAATGCCCTCTTCTGCCAGATGCATATAGAGAGTAGGATAAATGCGTAAAACCAGACTGGCAGCCTCTGAATATTCTTCAAGCCCTGGAATATCTGCGAACAGACCGCTTCTGTCTCTTTTTCCGTGCTTATACAGCCTCCGTCTAAGACATGCATGCCATTGCCGTCCGTATAATCTGCCTGGGTTAACGTGCCCTGCCTTTCCTGTCCTGAAGAACTGCCTAAGTCATCACCTGCGTCGTAGAATTGAAGACCGGAAGATAGAAAAATGCCCAAACTTGCAATTAAGATGACTGTAAGAATTACTTTCAGCTTATGCCCCATCTTTCTTCCTCCCCTCCTTCGAATTACCTAAAACATAGCACCAAAACCATTGTATGTCAATATTACTGTTTTGCTTTTCCTATAACCGCAAAGAGGATGAAACATCCAAATGTTCCATCCCTTCTCTTAATTCATACTATTTAAGAAATCTGCCAATGGCTTCCGCCGCCCGCTCTGCATTGGAAAGAAGCGCCGGATGATTCCCGGTAGGAAATATCTGAATCTGCGCGCCGGTTTCTTTTGCAATTGCATCATATTCTTCCAGAAAATCCTTCCTGCACATCTCGTCCTCCTCACTGCCCATAAGAAGAAGCGGTACCTTTAATCCATTCAACGGCTTAATGAATAACGGCAGTTTCTTTTCAGCGCACTGAATCATGGCTTCTGTGTCCATGTCAACCACGCGCTCCCAGTCGTCTCCCTGGCACCACTCATAGAATCCGACTCCCATCTCGTCCTGCTTGGCGCTTGCCCGTTCCAGGACAAGATTCCTTGCGAAATCATCCGCCAGCGTCCGGCCGTCAAAACTGTCCGCCACTACTTTGCCAACCAGGTCCGGCCGCTCCAAGGCAGCATTGATTGCCGCCCATGCGCCTCCGCTGGTTCCTACCAGACTTATCTTTCCCAGTTTAAGATACTCAAGCAGCGCAATGGTCTGTCTGGCCTCCTCCATCCAGAGATCCGCCGGAAACCTCTCCAAGCGTTCTGATCTTCCATGCCCCAGGAAATCAATGAGAATCACATGGAACCGTTCCTCATATAAGGGCAGTAATAGTTCAAACATTTTGGAAGATGCAGTATTGCCATGCAAGAATAATACGGGTGCTCCATTTCCAGATTCGGTGTAATAAATCCTTTTTGACTGATAATAAAAATATGACATCGTTTGCCTCCTAATCATTGGTCTGTCTCTTAACTTCCTGATCAGCAAGGCGTACGAAACACTAACGCCTTGCAGCTAGTGCTTTTCTGTCCAAATCCCCATGCTCTCTTCCTCCTTCCTGCTATTCTATACTGGTCTGCTATAAATTATAGTGCCGTTCCCTCTTTGGGTATAAAAAATTTCTGCAGATCCACGCCTTCGTGCTCCAGCAGTTTTACCTTTTTCTTAATTCCGCCTGCATACCCGGTCAGGCTCCCGTTCGCGCCTACAACCCGGTGGCAGGGGATAATGATAGAGATCGGATTATGGCCGACCGCCCCTCCGACCGCCTGGCCGGACATGCTGCTTTTTCCCATCCTCGCTGCCATTTTTTTCGCGATCTCCCCATAAGTGGTAACCTGCCCATAGGGAATCTCGCAGAGAAGTTCCCATACGCCTTGCTGGAATGCGCTTCCCATCGGCGCAAGCGGCAGTTCGGATATCTCCGGCTTCTTCCCCGCAAAATACCGGTCCAGCCAGTCCTTCGCATTTTCCAGAACCGGGAGGCTTCTATTCTCCACGAATTCTTCTTTGACTTTCCCGCCAAAGTACTTTTGTCCTTCCAGCCACAGGCCTATCAGGGCTTCGCCATCAGCGGTGAGTTTGACACGGCCCAGGGGCGATATATAGTCTGTTGCGTAATACATGAGGTGCATTCTCCTTTGGTCGATTTTTATTATCATCCCATACTATTGCGAAGTCCCCTTAAAATACTCCTTCGATGTCCGAATAAAATCCTGCGCAAGCATCTCGTATTCTAACTTGGGATTCGCGTCGCCTCCCCTGAAAATGGCAAAGTCGATCCGGAGTTACTACTCCAGCACCACTTTTTATCGTCTGATCCAGCAGCCATTTGTTGCCGGAAAGGCTCTATTATTTCAACTTGTTTTCTAACATTTCTTTAATAATTGCAGGCTCGACGATACCTTTCAATTCGCGCATGCAAGCGCCGAATACAGACTGGATCGCTTTGGCTTTGCCATTTTTATAGTCCGCTACTGCCTGCGCATTATTTTGGATTGCCTCATCTATGACCTTATCAACCACGGCCATATCTATTTTATTGTCAAAACCTTTCTCCTTACAGTACGCAACCGGATCTACGTCTTCTTTAAGTACAGCCGTCAGGATTTTTTTGCCGGATACGCGGTTGATCTCGCCCGCATCTACCATTTTGATGATTGCCGACAATTTTTCTGGCGAAATGGATAACTCATCTATGGTCTTGCCCTCTTTGCGCAAGAGGCCTACGCTATCTGTGAGAATCCAAGACGCCGCATCTTTGGCGTTACATCCAAGCGCGACAACCCCATCCAGAAGCTGGGAAATATTTTGATTGGCTATAATCATATCTATTTCTTTTTCCGATATGCCAGCCTCGCTATATTCCACCACTTTATCATTAATTTCCACAGGCCTGTTCTTCTTAATCTCCTCAATCCACTCATCATCAATAATAATCGGCATCAGATTGGCATCCGGGAAATAACGATAATCTGCTTCTGTTTCCTTGTTACGCATAGCAAAGGTCTTGCCGCTTGTGTCATCATAACGTCTTGTTTCCTGAACCAATTCTTCTAATTCATACTCGATCGCGTCCATATGCCTTTGCGCCTCATAGTTGATGGCCTTTTCAATGGATTCAAAAGAACTCATATTTTTAATCTCTGTACGGACGCCAAACTCCTGGCTTCCCTTCTCGCGAACCGAAATATTAACATCGCAGCGCATCGCGCCTTCCTCACATTCAGAAATGCCGCTAAAGCGGAACATGGATTTTAAATTTGTAAGGTATGTGATAACTTCCTCCGCACTTCTAAAATCAGGCTGGGTTACGATCTCAATAAGCGGAACGCTGGTACGGTTAAAGTCCACATAAGAGTAGCTGCCACTATGAACCAGCTTTCCTGCATCCTCTTCCATATGGATCTGCTTGATGTGAATGTCGCGGACGCCTGCGGACGTCTTTACCTGTACGCAGCCATTGGTACAGATCGGATGATTGATCTGGGTGACCTGATATGCGCAGGGCAGATCCGGATAATAATAGTTTTTCTTGTCAAATGTCGTATATCTGCTGATCTCGCAGTTTAACATCAAGCCGGCAAGAACCGCAAGCTCTACCACTCGCTTATTCATTACCGGAAGCATGCCCGGCATGCCGGAACAGGCCGGACACACGCAGTCATTCGGAGTCTTCGCCGCCGCGTGGCCCCCGCAGGAGCAGAATATCTTAGATTCGGTTTTTAATTCAACGTGCGTTTCAAGCCCGATTACAACTTCATAATTCATACTTATTCACCTTCCTTTTCAACGGCTCCAGCCATACTTAAAAGAATGCTTTCGCTAAAATGTCCGCCCATTAACTGAACTTTGCGGCTAACCAGGGCAGGAATCCCGATCAGATTTGCCACGGAGGTAAATATGCTTTCTTCATAAACCTTTTCAAAGGCCGCATAAATATCATAACGCTCGTAACTTGTTTTGCTGCAGGCAGGCGTAAGAACCGCATCGTACTCTTTCATCAGCGCCGCAAACTTTTCCGCCACGACACGGCGGATTCTTAACGACTTATCATAACAATCCTTATACCGGTTCTTGGAAAGTACGTCAGAACCATATAAAATAACTGCCTTTGTAAGAAAGTTAAACCCTTCTGTTCTGGAATTTACATACAGTTCATCAATATTTTTATAATTCTCTGCACGGCGTCCATATTTTACGCCATCAAACCTGGATATATTATTACAGGTTTCTGCGGACATAAGAATCTGCCATGCCGTATTCGCCATCTCAAAAAAGTCGCAAGAGATTTCTTCCACGGTCACGCCCTTATCCGTGAGTTTTTTGGCAAACGCTCTCACGTTTTCTTGCGTGTCCGCATCCGCGATTTCTAATAATTCTTTGACGATGCAGACACGTTTGCCAGCGATATCTTCGTCTGTATGATATTCATAGGTCTGGGTCCTCAGGCTTGTTCCATCTTTATCATCGTGGCCTGCAATCGCACCCATCACTTCTTTCACGCCTTGCGTGTCAGGCGCGTATACGCCTACCTGCTCGCCAGATGCCGCTGTTGAAATGATTCCATAACGTGACACCGTACCGTAAGTGGGCTTGAGGAAATCTACATTTGCAAGAGCCGCCGCACGTCTCGGCGCGCCATTTACATCCACTCCAAGCGCTGCTTTCACATCGGATTTTGCTACCAGCGCTGCTGCCGCTCCTTCCAGTTTCGTATCTTCCTGCGCATAGTGGGAAAATTCGCCCACCAGATCCAGCCCGAACTCGCCCACATGGCATTTCCCGGATACCAGGTAACCATTCTTCTCCAGGCGCTCTACTGCCTCAGCGCTGAATAAAGGCTTGAATCCCATCAGAATTTTCGAGCCATACGTTGACTCGGCACCCTTTACAAGAATGCTGTCATCCACGGCAATGGCGCCGTTTTCATTTATTTTTGCTGCATAATATTCCATATCATCCACCTCACTTTACAAGTCTTGGAACCTGCCAACTATTTTCGTTGTGCATAGGCGCGCCTTCAAGTAAACTTTCTCTTGTAAACAATTGTTCTCTGACATCCTCACGCAATACATTGTTCATAGGCATTACATGAACCATTTCCTCGACATTTTCCGTATCGACTTGCAAAAGAATCTCTTCCTTTTTCTTCATCCGGTCAAAAATGCCTTGTACTTCCGTGTCCTCTTCCTCTGTAAGAGAGATCTGATTTAGCTGCTGCGCATTGGAAAATGTAGAACGTTTCCCCTTCGCATACTTTCCATCGCCGCTTCCTGCGAAAGCATGTTTTGCCAAAGCGTTGGAATTCCCTAATAGATGGACATCCTCAAGTTGCTGGCTCGTTACTTCGCTCGGCGCGCCAAGCAGCAGATCCTGCGCATTTCCATTTAACGGGAATGCTATGACGTCCAGAATCTTTTCTTCATCCGTAAGAAGCATTACCATACGATCAACGCCCGGCGCCATGCCCGCATGCGGCGGCGCACCGTATTGGAACGCGGTGTACAATGCATTGAATCGCTCTTTCAGTTCCTGCTCATCATATCCGGCGATTTCAAATGCCTTCTTCATAATATCAATGTCATGATTTCTAACGGCGCCGGATGCCAGTTCGATTCCATTACATACCAGGTCATACTGGTATGCCAGCACTTCTGTAGGATCTTTGCCAAGCAAAGCATCCATGCCGCCCTGCGGCATAGAGAATGGGTTATGCGTAAAAATAGTCTCTCCCGTCTCCTCATCAATCTCGTACATCGGGAAATCCACAACAAAGCAGAATTCAAACGCGTCATCTCTAATAAGATCTAAGTTTTCCTTTTTCGCCAGCCAGGTACGGATCAAGCCTGCCTTCTTCTCTGCATCATTCTTCTTATCATCACAGATAAAGAACAAGGTCTCTCCCTCTTTGATATTGGTAAGGGAGGTAATCTCCGCTTTCTTTTCATCACTCAGGAATTTTGCGATAGGACCCGCAAATGCCCCCTCTTTCAGAGTAATATATCCCAATCCGCCAAGAGCCACTTCATCTGACATCGCGTATTTCAGTGAATCTTCGAAGAATTTCTTCGATTTGCCTCTACAATCAGCCACGATACCGCGAACCGGCTTTCCTCTAAATGCAGGGAAGGCTACATCCGCGAAAAATGCGGTTAAATCGCAGATTAATAGCGGATTTCTTAAGTCCGGCTTGTCCGAGCCGTATGTCATCATGGCATCCGCATAAGTGATACGCCTGAAAGGCTTTTCTGTAACCTTCTTATCCGAAAAAGTTACAAATGTATCATAAATCACGTCTTCACAAATATTCAGGACTTCTTCCTGCGTAGCAAACGCCATCTCAAAGTCCAGCTGATAAAACTCACCCGGGGAACGGTCTGCTCTCGCATCCTCGTCACGGAAGCAAGGCGCGATCTGAAAATATTTGTCAAATCCAGAAACCATTAAAAGCTGCTTAAACTGCTGCGGCGCCTGAGGAAGCGCATAAAACTTGCCCGGATGCTTGCGGCTTGGAACCAGGAAGTCACGAGCGCCTTCAGGAGATGACGCAGTCAGAATCGGCGTCTGGATCTCCAGGAAATCCTTTTCCTCCATCTTGTTCCTTAAATGACGGATAATCTTGGAACGCATCACAAGATTGTCATGATTCTTAGGATTCCGAAGATCAAGATAACGATACTTAAGGCGTAATTCATCCTTAATATTTCTGGAACTGCTGACATCAAAAGGCAGCATATTTTTTGATTTGCCTAAAACCACAAGCTCGCTTACCACCAGTTCGACAATACCTGTCGCGATCTTCTCATTCACCGTGTCCGGGTCACGCTTTTCTACAACCCCTTTTAAAGAGATCACCGTTTCCCGATTCACATTTTTCAATAATTCTTCGTTATGGATTACCGTCTGCGTCACGCCCGTATAATCGCGAATATCAACAAAGATTACTCCTCCGTGGTCACGAATCGCATCTACCCAGCCCGCAAGCTGAACCGTCTGCCCAACATGCTCCTCACGGATATCATTACAGTAAAGAGTCCTATACATCTGATTTCTACCTCCTAAATTAAAATAAAAAATCCCGAGAATACATATCCAATATATAATACGTATTCTCGGGACGAGTATACAAAGTAACCCGCGGTGCCACCCGTTTTGAAGCGAAAACTTCCTCTTTTGATATCTGATTTTATGTTGATCATTACATGGAGCGTTCCCAAACTTACTACTCTTCTTAAACACGCTTCCAGTCGACGACGTGTTCTCCCTGTTAGAATTTCCACAAAAGCTGAGTCTCCGTTTTTATACTAGCAAACATTCGCAGCTAAGTCAACAAAAAATATACTTTTCCTAGTGTCTCCAAATCTTACTCTTTCATACGACCCTAATCTCTATAAACGAATTCATCGTTGATTTCTCTATTCATAAATTCATTCAGTTTTTCCCCTTCGTAACCAAGCGCACAGCCAACCAGCAATTTTACATAAGTCATCTCAGAAGTCATCGTCCATACCGGTATGGCGCCGTACTTCAAAATGATGCCTGTAGATATGTAATTATACGCGTCTCTATGGCAATGCTCAAGAAAAAGCGGGATCGGAGGCTTGCACTCATCACATCGCTTTTTGAGCGACAGTATGGCCTGACTGGTGTACCGCTTCGATTCGTCGTCCTTGTATGGAGTCACCGCCATTGTGCTTGAATGGTAGGTGCCATGAAGAATCGCCTTGACCCCCTTCATGCAGTAATGCTCATAATCTATCCCAACATAAGGAATGATCCGAAGAACACAAGGCGAGAGTTCAAAGTCGTGATACAAGTACATCCTCTCTCCGCCAGAGGATTTCCCCTCAAAAACAGCGTTCTCCTGGCTTACCTCAGCCATATCCGGACTGTAAAAATTCTCAGAACGGTTGGCGCACTGCAGCAGATGAGAACAATAGTGAATATACATACGCTGTGTTTCCCCTAATCCGTCGGTCTCCGTATTTCTATACACAGCATAAATATTAGGCTCTATCCCATTGATGATCAGTTCAGCCGCAGCCCTGAAGTTCGCGTTGCCATTGGCCTTCTCATCATCCGGCGGAAGCTGGCTGGAGACCAGAAACACAGGAATCTTAGTGCCCGCCATCAGAATCGAAAGCAACGCTCCTGTATAAGCAAGGGTGTCCGTACCGTGCAGGATAATAACGCCATCATATTTTGAATAGTCATACGTTCTCATCTTAGAGATAAGGATGTTCCAATTACCAGTAGTCATATTCTCACTCAGAATGTCAAGGGGCTTCTCTTTGTCAAATGTCACACATTCCTCGGAGGAATAACGCGAGCCGGAGGCTCTGAAATTCCTTTCGATCAGCGTATGCGCCCTCTCTACATCAGAGTCTCGCTTGCCTGCCTTGTCGGCGAATGAGCAGATGGTACCTCCGGTGAGGATGATAAGGATGTTGTGGGTTTTTTTCAATTTAATTTCCCTCCTGATTTTTTTAATGTTGGTAGGTGATATGGTTGTATTGGTTTTTTCTGTCTGGTATTTTTGATGCATGGGAACCTCTACTGTTTCAAGAAAGCCCGAGTTTTTACTCCAACTTTAGGAAGATCCTTATTCTAAACTATTTCACATATCTGTTTCTCAATCTTGACATCAAGTCCACTCTTCCCACCACCAATAACCTCTAATCTATATCCACTTCTTTTCTACTTCTTTTTTCAACTCTTCAAACATCCCATAGTATCTATCCCGCACAGCCTTCACGATATCCAACGCAATAGCCTTATTATAAGCATGCGCCACATTATTTCTGCTTGCCAGGGCCTCAATCCACACTTTTTCATCCTTTATCAGCCCTGCTTTATAAGCTGTTTTCAATACCTGCCTTGGGGAGCCTGTCGCACTTTCTTCAAAGCCGCTGTATTCCAATATTTCTTTCATGGCCTTCCACGACTGCTCAAAACAGATCTCATACAATGCCACCAATCCTGTTAAAACCACATTTTCATATGGCTCATCATAATTATAAACATCATTTAAGTTTTCCAACGCCAGACAAAAATTATCAAACTTTTTCATACAGCACCTTCCCTTCCTTCTTAATGGCTTCCCTTAACTCTTCCTGTACGCTGCCATCCAGATTCACTATATCATACTGCAAAAGAGTACTCGTCTCCTCATCTACAGAAATCGAAAAGCCACTAACATCCCCCCCTGACACAGCCAAGTCAATGTCGCTTACCTTTTTATAGTCTCCCCTTGCCCGGGAGCCAAAAAGAATCACCCTATCTACATCATATTGCTTTGCCAAATCGCAGATTTCTTTCCACAACTTTTTTTCAATTCCTGAATTACTGAACATACTATCCTTATCTTGTTTTGGGATTAAGAGCGCAACCGTCTCCACATGCACCGTATGCCCAAACTGATCCACGCCTCTCCCTCTAACCAGCTCATACCCCTTCTCCCTCAGGAACTTCACATCCCGGGCCAAGGTCGCCGAGTCGCAGCTCACATACACGATCCGCTCCGGCTCCATATCCACCATGGTCTGAAGCAGCGATTCTTCGCATCCTTTCCTCGGCGGGTCCACTACGATCACGTCTGCGTGGGCATTCCTCCCATGCTCTTTCTCGTACTGCGCATAATACTCCGGCAGCACTTCTTCTGCCTTGCCCACATAGAACCGGGCATTCTCGATTCCATTGATCTTGGCGTTATTCCTGGCGTCCTCGATGGCCTGGGGCACGATCTCCACGCCATAGACTTCCTTGGCCTTCTGCGCCAGGAACAGGGATATGGTTCCGATGCCGCAGTAGAGGTCCCAGACCGTCTCTTTGCCGGTAAGCCCGGCGTACTCAAGCGCCAGTCCATACAGTTTCTCCGTCTGGACCGGATTTACCTGGTAAAAGGACAGCGGCGAGATCTGATACTTTACATTTGCTATATAGTCTGTAATGTAGGTTTTCCCCCACAAGGGCTCGATCTTGCTGCCCATGATAACGTTCGTCTTTTCTTTGTTGATGCTCAGCGTAATGCTGGTCATTCCTTCGATCTTCGCCAGGCGCTCTGCCAGGATTTCCCCGTGGGGCAGATGATTTCCGTTGATTACAAGGCAGACCATGATCTCTTTCGTGACGAATCCGTACCGGATCAGCACATGGCGCACCAGGCCTTTATGCTCTGTCTCGTCATAAGCGCTGATCTTATACTCTTCCATAAATGTAAGGATCTGCTTCAGGATTACTTCGTTTACTTCCACGCCCAGCGCGCAATCGGTAATTGGAATGATACTATGGGTCCTTCCGGCGTAGAATCCGGTTATGATGTGTCCTTCATTGTCCGTTCCGATTGGAAATTGCGCCTTGTTCCGGTAGTGAAATGGGTTGTCCATGCCTACGATCGGCTCCAGCGCCTGATCCAGCACTTCCGCTGGAACCTCCCCGATACGCATAAGATTTCCTCGGATCTTGTCTTCTTTGAAGGCCAGCTGGCGGTCATACTCCATCTCCTGGATCTGGCAACCGCCGCATTTGCGGGCCATCGGGCATTTCGGCTGTTTTACCCGGTATGGAGATGGCGTAAGAATATTCATCAGCCTTGCATAGCCGTAGTTCTTCTTGGCCTTCATCACTTTGGCCTCCACCACGTCGCCGATGATGGCGTCTTTAATGAACAGCGTGTATCCATCCACCTTTCCGATGCCTTCTCCGTTAATTCCTATATCTTCGATCGTAACCGTAACCAATTCATTTTTCTGCATAAACATACTCCATTTCGTCAATTGGGGACAGGGCTACTTGCAATTGGGGACGTAACACTTTTGAAAAATGTTACGTCCCTTTTTATATACTCGTCTTCCTCAGGTTTGACTCGAACAGGCGGTTGTAGCCCAGCCAGTCATTGGTGTTCTTGTCTTTGAAGATCTCCGTCAGGGTCTGCATCTTCGCGTCCGTACAGTCCGCGAAGTTCAGGGCCAAAGCCTCCGCAAGGGCCGGCTTTTTCGGAGAGCCGTATTCCAGTTCGCCGTGATGAGCCACGATACAGTGCTTCAACTCGTTGGCCAGTTTCTCCGGGAAGCCGGGGATGGTGCGAATCGCGTCGCTCATCATTTCCACGCCGATGATGATGTGGCCCAGAAGCTGGCCGTCGTCCGTATAGTCATTTTCCGGGAAGGTGGACAGTTCCTTGGTCTTTCCGATATCGTGGCAGATCGCTGACGCGTACAGCAGGTCTTTATTGAGAATCGGATAAGCGCCTACCATGTATTCGCAGAACTTTACCACGCTCAGCGTATGCTCCAGCAGTCCTCCCGCGAATCCGTGATGCACGGTCTTTGCGGCGGAGTGTCCTTTGAATGTCTTGATGAACGTCTCATCATTTACGAAATAATACTCTACCGCCTGATGCAGGTAGGTATTTTCAATCTGGCTTACATAGCCAAGCAGTTCCCGGTACATTCCCTCCGTGCTTTTCTCGCTGGTGGGCATGTAGTCTGCCGCCACATACTCGTCTTCCTGTGCCTTGCGGATCTGCTTGATATTGAGCTGGAGGTTGTTGTTATAACTGATCACCTCTCCATATACTTCTATAAAATCCATCTCGTCGTAATCTGCGATTCCGCTGGAATTAGGGTCCCAGACTTTGCCGTCCAGCGTCCCCGTTTTATCCTGCAGGATCAGATTGTCGTATGGCTTTCCATTCCTTGTTTCAGCAGAACGCTTCCCTTTGCACAGGTATACGTTCTTGATAGTCTCTCCCTCGCAGAGGGTGTTGATATACCTCATATGTTTGCCTCTTTCTAACTTGTCTTATTCTTTGCTGCCGATCGTCACGCCGAAGTCTATATCCACATAGCCGCCTGCGCCTTGGCGATACCCTTTGATCTTGATCTTCTTGCCTGATTCCAAATCCATAAGCGCAGCGTGGTATGTCGCCACCGTAGCCACATCCGTGCCATTGATATTCGTAATGATATCGCCGCACTGGATCCCGGCCGCCATAGCCGGAGAATCGGTCTCCACTTCCTTTACATAGACGCCCTTGGGGATTCCCTGAGCCTCAATCTCCTGGGTGACATCCACGCCCCGGATTCCAATGTAAGGGACGCCCTGTCCATTTAGCAAAAACTGCATCATCTCTTTAATGTCCGAGATGCCGAACCCGGTCACCAGGTTCATGCTGTCTTCCTCGGAAACGCTCTGGTCAATAATGCCGATAATCTCGCCTTTTAGATTCACGATGACGCCGCTTCCGTTCCTTGCTCCTGCAATGTCCGTGCAGATCAGCCGGTATTGCCCGTCTGCGAACTCCGCCGAATTCTTGCTGGAGGCCACCGTTCCAAATCCTACTGCGCCCACGTATCCAAACGGGCTTCCAAGCACGATGGCCGGGTCACCTTTGGACACGGAGTTGGAACTGCCGAGGGTTGCCGTCTTGATCTGGGACCAGGTCGTATCCTGGATATCCCCCCGGCTTACCGCATAGATTCCAAAGTCCAGATTGCCGTCTTTTTTCTTCAGGCTTGCCTTATAACTGTGCCCATCGGAAAATATAATATGAATATCGCCTGCTTCCTTCATAATAGAAGTCTTGCCAAATACCAGCAGTTCCTGCCCATTATCTGCAATGATCAGTCCTGCCGTGCTGTTCTTATGGTCATAGGAATCGTTCATCCAGTCCTGATCTCCCGTGGTTCCGGCGATCTCCACCACCGATTTGTTGGCCTCAGAGGCCACCGATGTCAGAGACTGCTGCATCTGCCGGTAGCTTTCTGCGTCCAGAACCTGCTGGGTCGCTTCCGGCTCGTCTTCCGGCGTGGCTTCGTCTGCTTCCTCTTCCTCTTCGGGTATCGTGACTTTCTGCGGATTGCTTTGAAATAACTCGTCCATCCATGGCTTGAACGCACTGAAACTAAGGCTGGCTACCAGACCAAACACCAGGCCTAGTCCGGCCATCCGGAAGATATCTTTTTTTACTTTCTTCTTGCTGATTGTCTCATCTTTGATCGTTTCCTGCAGAAATGAATACTCCTGCTCTTTTTCTTCTTCCCGATTTATTTCTTCTCCTGGATCTTTATGCTCTTCCATAGACGCATCCTTCTCCTTTACAATCCTTTCTATAGTATACCTTATGGCGCTCAAATGTTCAATATTTATCCTTTTCTTTATGGGGCAAATAGGGTAGAATAAGTCTAGGTGAATAACATGAATAAAAAAACATTGACAAAACTTGAATACAACAAAATTATTGAACTCTTAACAGAACAGGCTTCTTCCTTCAGCGGCAAAGAGCGCTGCCGGAAGTTAAAACCTATGATATCTTTATCAGACATTCAGTCTGCCCAGGAGGAAACCGCCGCCGCATTTACGCGGATCGTCAAGAAGGGCAGGCCTTCTTTTAGCGGATGCAATCCGGTAGGAGACTCGTTGAAGCGCCTGGAGGTGGGCGCCGCCCTTGGAAGCGACGAATTGCTCCGCATCTGCAAATTGCTGGAAACCGCAGGACGCGTCAAATCTTATGGAAGGCACGAGACCAGTGACGAGTCCGAGGACTGCCTGGATGCGCTGTTCCAGCAGCTGGAACCGGTGGCTCCTTTGTCCGCCGAGATCCGGCGGTGCATCCTGGAGGAGGATGAGATCAGCGACGACGCAAGCCCGGCGCTTAAGCGCATCCGCCGTTCCATGGGCCAGATCAACGACAAGGTGCACGCCACCCTATCCGGCCTGGTAAACGGGTCTTTGCGCGCGTATCTGCAGGATCCCATCATTACTATGCGCGGCGACCGCTATTGCATCCCGGTAAAGGCGGAGTACCGAAGCCAGGTTCAGGGACTGATCCACGACCAATCCTCCACCGGCTCCACGCTTTTTATCGAGCCGATGTCCGTGGTCAAGTTAAACAATGACTTGAAGGAACTCTACGGCAAGGAACAGGAAGAGATCCAGGTAATCCTGGCACGTCTCAGCGTGGACGTGGCAGAATATATTGACGCGATCCGGACGGATTACTCCGTCCTTACGGAATTAGACTTTATCTTCGCGCGAGGAATCCTTGCGCTGGATATGAATGCCTCCATGCCCCTCTTTAACACGGACGGACGCATCTATATCCGCGAGGGACGCCATCCCCTTCTGGATAAGAAGAAGGTGGTTCCGATCACCGTCATGCTGGGTGATGCCTTTGATCTTTTAATCATCACCGGCCCCAACACCGGCGGCAAGACCGTCTCTTTAAAGACGGTTGGCCTCTTTACGCTGATGGGCCAGGCGGGGCTTCACATCCCTGCGCTGGACCGCTCCGAACTGGCCGTATTCCATGACGTTTATGCAGATATCGGGGATGAGCAGAGTATCGAGCAGAGCCTCAGCACCTTCTCTTCCCATATGACCAATATCGTCTCCTTCTTAAAGCAGGTGGATGAGCGCTCCCTGGTTCTGTTTGACGAACTGGGGGCAGGAACCGACCCTACCGAGGGCGCCGCTCTTGCCATCGCCATATTGAACCATCTGCATGGGAGAGGCATCCGCACCATGGCAACCACCCATTACAGCGAACTGAAGGTCTACGCCTTGTCCACTCCCGGCGTGGAAAATGCCTGCTGCGAGTTTGACCTGGAGACTCTGCGGCCCACCTACCATCTGTTGATCGGCATTCCCGGCAAGAGTAATGCATTTGCCATCGCAGGCAAGTTAGGGCTGCCCGACTATATCATCGAGGAGGCCAGGACCCATCTGACGGAGCAGGATGAATCCTTCGAGGATCTGCTGACGGATCTTGAGACCAGCAAGCGGACAATTCAGAAGGAGCAGGAAGAGATCGCCGCATACCGCCGGGAACTGGAACGACTCAAGGCCGAGACCAAGGAAAAGCAGGAGAGGCTGGAAGCCCAGCGCGAGCGGATTCTGCGGGAGGCCAACGAAAAGGCCCACTCCATTCTTGCGGACGCAAAAGAGACGGCCGACGAGACCATGCGCAATTTCCGCAAGTTTGGCAAGGAAAGCATTTCCGCAGCAGAGATGGAAAAGGAGCGGGAACGTCTCCGCAAGAAGATGGACGCGGCCCGTTCCGGCATGAAGATGGAGCCCCAGAAGCCGCGCAAGCAGCATAAGCCCGGCGACTTCAAGCTTGGCGAATCCGTCAAGGTCTTAAGCATGAATCTGACAGGAACCGTTACTGCCCTCCCGGATTCTAAGGGAAATGTAACCGTCCAGATGGGCATCCTGCGGTCCCAGGTCAATATTTCCGATCTGGAGATTATTGAGGAGAAGCCTTCCTACACTGCCAAGCAGATACAAAAGACGGGAAAAGGCAAGTTAAAGATGGGCAAATCCTTCTCCGTAAGCCCTGAGATCAATCTTCTGGGCAAGACGGTGGATGAAGCCGTGGCAGAACTGGATAAATATCTGGATGACGCTAGCCTTGCGCATCTGTCCACGGTCCGCGTGGTACACGGCAAGGGCACCGGCGCCCTCAGATCCGGAATCCACAGCTATCTCAAACGGCAGAAGCACGTCAAGTCCTTCCGGCTGGGAGCATTTGGGGAAGGCGATGCCGGCGTGACCATTGTAGAACTAAAGTAGATTAATATAGAGGACAATTATAAGGAGGAGCAACATGGTAAATAAGCAGAAAATATTAATTGTGGACGATGATGAGAACATTGCCGAACTCATCTCCTTGTATCTTACCAAGGAATGTTTTGATACGATGATGGTCCACGACGGGGAAAAGGCCTTGATTGCCTACGACACTTACCACCCCAGCCTGATTCTTCTGGACCTGATGCTTCCGGGCATCGACGGCTATCAGGTATGCCGGGAGATCCGGGCCAAGTCCAACGTGCCTATCATCATGCTTTCCGCCAAAGGAGAGGTATTTGACAAGGTGCTGGGACTGGAACTGGGGGCTGACGACTATATGATGAAGCCTTTTGATTCTAAGGAACTGGTGGCCAGAGTGAAGGCAGTCCTTCGCCGCTACCAGGCGATCCCGAAGCCCGAGATTCCGGGCGAGGATAAGGGAAAATGCGTGGAATATCCGGGAATCACCATTAATCTTACCAACTACTCCGTCATTGTGGACGGAGAAACGGTAGATATGCCTCCAAAGGAACTGGAACTGCTGTATTTCCTTGCCGCCTCCCCCAACCAGGTCTTTACCAGGGAACAGCTTCTGGATCAGATCTGGGGCTATGAGTACATTGGAGACACGCGTACGGTGGACGTACATATCAAGCGTCTCCGGGAGAAGATCAAGGATCACAGCGACTGGAGCCTGAGCACCGTCTGGGGCATTGGCTATAAATTCGAAGTCAAATAGATAAAGAGGAACCTTCATGCGCAGCACTTTATATCTGAAATTTATCATCATGTATATCATATTCGGCTTTCTCAGCCTCTTTACCGTTGCCACGCTGACGGCCGGACTGACCAACGGGCCGTTAAAGGAAAATGTCTCTTCCAGCATGTACCGGGAGGCCAGCCTGGTGGCCGCGGACTATCTGCCCAAATATTTTTCCGGCCAGATAACCGCCTCCGACGTCCATCTGCAGCTGACAGGGATCGAGTCCCAACTGGGGGCATCCGTCTGGTTCGTGGATCGCAACGGAGAGGTTATTAGTTCTGCCCAGTCAGAGACCTATCCCCTCTCCCCCGCCGTCATCGAGGACTTTGACCCGGCAGAGGGCGGAGGCTCCCAGTACCAGATAGGGACCTATCATGACTTGTTCAAGGAAGACGTCATCACCGTCGTTGCGCCTGTCGTATATGGGTATTCCCCCAACGGCTATCTGCTGATCCACAAGTACGTATCTGACTTGGAAGATGTTCAGAAGATTCTTATGCAGGCTGCCTACATAACGCTGATCGTCATCTTCCTGCTGTCCTTCATCATCCTTCTGGGATTCCAGTTCTTCGTATACCGGCCCCTGCGCAAGATTACGGAGGCCGCCACCCAGTATGCCACAGGCAACCTGGATTACGAGATACCCGTAGATACGGAGGACGAGATGGGCTACCTGTCTGCCTCCTTAAACTACATGTCCTCCCAGTTGAAAGATATGGAAGACTACCAGAAGAAGTTTGTAGCCAACGTATCCCACGACTTTCGCTCTCCCCTCACTTCCATCAAAGGGTATGTAGAAGCCATGACGGATGGAACCATACCGCCGGAAATGCATGAAAAATACCTGAAGATCATCCTCTTTGAGACAGAGCGGCTGACAGACCTGACCCAGGATCTCCTGACCCTGAACGAATTTGATACGAAAAATATTCTTCTGACCAAGGAAGTTTTTGATATTCATGAGATGATCAAGAACGTGGCCGCTGCCTTTGAAGGCACCTGCACACAGAAGAAAATATCCATAGAATTAATATTTGCCACCAAGTACTTAAACGTAACTGCCGACAAGCGCAAGATCCAGCAAGTCCTCTACAACCTGCTGGACAATGCCATCAAGTTCAGCGAGACCGATTCCACCGTCACCATCGAGACCACGGAGCGGGGCGACAAGATCTATACCTCCGTAAAAGATTATGGCATCGGAATCCCAAGGAATGCGCTGAACAAGATCTGGGAACGCTTCTACAAGACCGACCTCTCCCGGGGCAAGGACAAAAAGGGAACCGGGCTGGGACTGGCCATCGTCAAAGAAGCCATACAGGCCCATGGGGAAAATATCAATGTGGTGAGCACGGAAGGCGTGGGGACAGAGTTTATTTTTTCGCTGCCGAAGGCTTGATGCGTGGAATTTAGTGGATTGGCACCGCTGCCCGGTACGCCTCCCCGCGCCGTCCGCTTCCAATCCGCCATCCATTTTATATCACAAAATCACCCTAATACAGCATCTTCGCTACATTCTCGTCTTTCAGTTTCTTCTTCGTCACCCAGGTATAACCCGTATCCACAACCGCTTCGTTCCCCATTTCCAGGGCCGCCCTTGCGGACGCTATGACCGTGGCATAACCCATTCCAAAAGGGTTCTGGACGATCAGGCCGTCGATCTTCCCATCTGAGAGCGCTTTTATTTCTTCTTCATCCGCATCAAATCCCACAAGCGCGATATTTTCTTCTTCCATGCGGTCCAGGCCGTTAAGAGCCACTTTCATCGCATCGCTGTTGGTGGCAAAGCAGCCCTTGGCATCCGGATTCTTAGCCAGCACGTAATCGACCACGTCGTCTTCCGTAATGCTGTCCGGCGTGACTTCATCCTGCTCATCCAGTTTCACTCCTGTAGCCTCTCCACCCTTTTTATAGGTTCCTGCGTTGATCTCTTCTGCCACCTTTTTCTGCAGATCTGCCAGCTGGTCCAGATGGTAGACATCGCCAATGGTAATGCCCGGATGGTTCTGCTGCATCTCTTCTTTAAATGCATTCTCCCGGTCAATCGCGGCTTTAGACTTTGAATCGTGGGCAAAGAGGATGACTTTGCCGGTTTCCTTCATAATCTCCGCAAGCCTGGATGCCGCTTCCTTAGATGCCGACTTATTGTCGGTGGCGACTGTGGCCATAAGCCCCTGGTAGTCGCTTCCGGAATCAAAAGCCACGATCGGGATATCACTTTCCGCCGCAAGATCGAACTGTACCTCGCATGCCTTGGCATCTGCTATGGATATGCCAAGGGCAACCGGATATCTCGCCAGTTCCTCATCCAGGATATTCACCTGCTCATCCACATTGTCTGCCGCTGCCGGGCCGCTGTAGGTCACTTTCACCTTGTCTTTGCCCTCGTATCCCAGATTTTTATTGATATCCCTCGCCGCCTGGTCTACGCCCTTTTTCACTTCCTCCCAGAACTGTCCGCCGTCAGCCTTGCCGATCACGGAGATATAGGAACCTGGCTCCAGATTCAGGCCGTTCACGTTATTATACGCCCCCGGCTCTATGATATCCAACTTCCCCTGATATTCCTTCACTTTTACTTTCTGCTTCTCTGCCTGTACAGGCTCCTCTACTTTATCATCACTGCGAGCCGCACATGCACATGTAAGCATCGCTGCACACAATAAAATGGCTATGATACTACTTCTCTTTTTCATTATGCATTCTCTCCCATATTCTAATGTCTACATTCAACAAATTACACTATACACCAAAACGGTGAATAATTGTTGAAATTTTTCTTAATTTTTTACTGGGATTTTTCTTTGCCTGCGAGCAGGAACCGGGCCGAATGTACTAATATTAAAAATGGCGTGTCACCCCTTGTATATTTTGACCGTTTGTATTATGATATGGATAGACTAAATTTGGTTTATGTCTATCTATATAATCAAAAGGAGGGTACATACTATGGCACACGTAATTAGTGATGAGTGCGTAAGCTGTGGAGCTTGCGAGGCAGAATGTCCAGTTGGAGCAATCTCTCAGGGAGCAGATCATTTCGAGATCGATGCTGACGCTTGTGTTGACTGTGGCGCTTGCGCTGCTCAGTGTCCTACAGGAGCAATTTCTCAGGGCTAGTCAGATATGCGGATAATGTTTTAAAAGAGACATTGCATGTCACAATTGTGGACATGCAATTCTTTTTTTTGCCAAAATATCGTCCTTATCTTAGCGTTTTTTGTCCTTAAGAATTTAAAGATATCCATTATCCTCGACGGGTTATGACGGATTCTTCTCCTGCGTCCATGCTATGATATAGAAACCCAGAAGGACAAGTTGTGATAAGGGGGTATAGACTATGGGTAGCAATGCATTAGAACAATTAAAGAGGGAGACAAAAGATGATGCCAAGCTTTACAGCTGCATCAAGGAACTGTACGAGCAAGGGGTGCCTTTCTCCGAATTAAAGGCGCTGATTCCGGATATCCGCAGGACAAGGGAGCAATTACATATCAAGCGAATGCTCGAGAACAACAATGAAGTCCTGCTGTCCATGATCAGCAAAGAAATGTCCTTCCTTCTGGACGCCAAAGAACGTCAGGAGGAGGAGGAATTCAGAAAACTGGACCAGCTCATCCGTCAGCAGCAATCCTTTCGAAAGTCTGCCGCGGGAACCGGCCCAGTGGAAAAACTGAAGAAATTATTCTTGCCTGCTTAGGTTGGCAAACTTCGTATATTCGCCAAGCCAAGCCAGATTAACGGTCCCTACAGGGCCGTTTCTTTGTTTTGCAATGATAATCTCCGCCTGCTTTTTAAACTCTGAATCTTTATTATAATACTCGTCCCTGTAGATAAACATAACCACGTCGGCGTCCTGTTCGATGGCTCCCGACTCTCTCAAGTCTGACAGCATAGGCCGCTTATCCGGCCTGGACTCCACCGCACGGCTAAGCTGAGACAACGCTACCACCGGTACATTCAACTCTCGAGCCAGTCCTTTTAAAGAACGGGAGATCTCTGAGATCTCCTGCTGTCTGGACTCGGAATTCTTGCCCACGCTTCCCGTCATCAACTGAAGGTAATCGATGATGACAATATCCAGCCCGTGCTCCAGCTTATACTTCCTGCACTTGGATCGCAGTTCAGACACCGAGATGCCCGGCGTATCGTCGATGATCAGGTTGGATTTGCCGATGATTCCTGCGCCTTCTATCAGTTTCTCCCAATCTGAATCCTTCATATTGCCGGTCCTTAAGGCTTGGGCATCTACCTGGGATTCCAGGGAGAACAGACGATTCACCAGCTGCTCCTTTGACATCTCAAGGCTGAAGATGGCGACGCCTTTATCCTTCTTAAACGCCATATACTGGGCGATGTTAAGGACAAACGCGGTCTTTCCCATAGACGGCCTGGCTGCCACCAGAACCAGATCTGAGGGCTGCAGACCCGAGAGCTTGTAGTCCAGATCAATGAACCCGGTAGGGATCCCGGTAACCGTTCCCTTATTCTTGGATGCTTTCTCGATTCTGTCCAGGGCATTGAGCACGACTTGCTTGATGGGAACATATTCGCCTGTGTTGCGCTTCTGCAGCAGATCGAACACCGCTTTTTCTGTCTTCTCAAGCACTGCCTCCAGGGATTCCTTTCCCGCATAGCAGGTATTCGCAATCTCTTCATTTAACTTGATCAGCTTGCGCATCATAGACTTGTCCGCTACAATCTGCGCATAGTACTTTACATTCGCCGATGTAGGCACGGCAGTCACCAGCTCCTTGACGAATTCCAGGCTGGCGACCTCTGCTGGGACGTCCTTCTCCTTCAGCCTCTCCTGCAGAGTGATCAAATCCACCGGCTTGCTTTCATTGAATAGTTCCACCATGGAATCAAAGATAATTCCATAGGCACTCTGATAAAAGTCGTTGCCGGAGATAATCTCAGACGCCGTAGTAATCGCATCCTTATCCATCAGCATCGCGCCTACGACGGACTGCTCCGCCTCTACGCTGTGTGGCATTACTCTTTTAATGAGCGCCTCTTCCATGCTAAGTCTCCTCCTAAGCCTCTTCCGTCACGACCACCTTAAGGTCTGCCGTAACTTTCGGGTGCAGCCTTATGGATACCGTATGCGTTCCTAGCGTCTTGATTGGCTCTTTCAACTGTATTTTTTTCTTGTCAATATCAAGTTCCATCTGTGACTTAACCTCCGCAGCGATTTCCTTGGAAGATACAGAGCCAAATGCCTTGCCGCCCTCTCCCGTCTTGATGGATACTTCAATCTTTCCTGCTTCGATCTCTTTTCCCAATTCCTTTGCCGCTTCATACTGCTCTTGGGCAATCTTGTCTTCGTTAGCCTTCTTAAGCTTCAGGTCATTCAAATTCCTGGAATTGGCTTCCAGGCCCTTTTTCTTCTTTAAAATAAAGTTTCTTGCGTATCCGTCGCTTACCTCTACGATTTCACCCTTCTTTCCAAGGGATTTTACGTCTTCTGTCAATATTACCTTCATCCTAGATGTCTCCTCCTTCTGTCATATCGTTGATTACTTGTTTCAAAGATGCCACGGCTTCCTCCATGTCAGTATGATTGAACTGCGCGCCTGACGCGTTCATATGGCCTCCGCCTCCGAGCCGCTCCATAATGATCTGGACATTCACCTCGTCGATAGAGCGGGCGCTGATATAAATCTTTCCATTGTACTCCGTCAGCACAAAACTTGCCTTGACCTCATTAATATCCAGCAATTCATTAGCTGCCTGGGCCCCTATGATCGTAGGGCTTTCTATATGAAGATTCTCGCCTCTTGCAATGGCAAACTTCTCAAGATAAACTTCCGCGCTGCTGATAATCTCAGCCTTGGCACGGTAGGACTCCATATCATCCCGAAACATCTTGCGGACCAGCGTGATGTCCGCGCCGCAGCGGCGCAGGAACGCTGCCGCCTCGAATGTCCGCACGCCTGTACGGTTCACGAAATTATTGGTATCGATCATGATGCCGGCATAAAGGCTGCTGGCCTCAATCTTTGGAATCTTAATATCATCCACAATATACTGCAGTACCTCTGATACCATCTCGCAGGCCGAGGATGCGTACGGCTCGATATAAGACAGCAGCGCATTGTCGATGTTGTCGCTGCTCTGCCTGTGATGATCCAGTACCACGATCGTCTTGGACTTCTTCAAAAGTTCCTCGCACTCCGTCATCTGAGGGCGGTTCGTGTCTACTACCACCACCATGGAATTCTCGTCGGCAAGATCAATGGCCTGGGACGAGTTAAGGAACAGATCGTCCGGATAGGACGGATCCCGCTCAAAACTTTCATACAGAGGGCGCAGGGACGCGGACACCTCATTGATGATGATGTAAGCCTTCTTCTCCAGAGCCGCCGCCGCGCGGTAGATTCCGATGGCTGCCCCCAGCGCGTCCACATCCGTAAGCTTATGGCCCATCACGAATATCTTATCCTTGACCGTTATGAACTCCCTCAAGGCTTCCGCCTTTACCCGGGCCTTCACGCGGGTATTCTTGGAAGTCTGCTCTCGCTTTCCTCCATAATAGGTAATGCCTTTTCCATCCTTAATGACTGCCTGGTCTCCGCCTCTTGCCAGCGCCAGATCGATCGCCACGCGGGCATAGTTATAACTCTGGGCATAGGCGTCGCAACTAAGGCCAAGGCCGATGCTAAGCGTCGCTGGAATTCCATTTCCGATATTGACGGACTTCACGTCCTCAAGCAGGGAGAACTTATCCTCCTCCAACTGCTTAAAATACTGCTTCTTAAAGACGATGAAGTACTTATCATTCTCCATCTTCTTAACGATGCCGTCCACCTTGGCGATATACTGGTTAATCTTCCGATCCACCAAAGCCACCAGAAGGGACTGTCGCACCTCTTCCACGCTGCTCATGACCTCATCATAGTTATCGATATAGATCAGGCCCGCAATCAACCGCTGCTCTTCCGCCTGCTTGATATACCGGTTCAGTTCCGTTACATCCCTTAAGTATACGGCGATAAAGTATTCCTTCTCCATCGGCATCTCCAGCAGCTGTTCCATATCGCTGAATCCCTCCACGGATACCCTCCGAAGTTCTGCCTTATACTCACGGTCCTCGTAATAGACATCCATCTCTACCGTATCATCAACTTCCTTGGGGAAGATGTTTTTATTCAATTCCGGTATATATTTGCTGATATAGGATTCGCCTTTGGGCTTCCCCCCTAATATCTCCTGAAACTTGTTATTCATCCAGATAGCTTTCCCGTCATCCAGCAGAATAGCATAGGGTACGGCCAGTTCCTTAAGGAGCGTATTCTGCACGATCCCATACTGGGCAGCAAACTCTACCAGGTCTTTCATAATAATGGACTTGCTGTACAGATACAGAACGCCCACCATCATAATATAAATCAGGACAAATATGAACATCAGGGATCCGGCACGACGATTGATCCGGTAGATCCAGATATTCATGGCCACAAGCAGAAGCGCCATGATCGCTGGCCACTGCATGTACAGTCTTAATTGTCCTTTCAAATGCACTTTTCCATTCTCTTTTTGCTTTTCTGACATAACTTCATCCTCTAAATTAATAAAGTTCCCATTTCACAAAACACAATGTATGCAAATATTATACCACTTCTTCGCGCAAAATAAAAGACAGGAATCTCTTCCATTCCGAAGACATTCCTGTCTGCTGCATCATTTTTCTTATTCTTTGTAGCCGTTTGGATTCTGGGACTGCCATCTCCAGGTATCCTCGCACATCTCTTCTAAGCCCCGCTCTGCCTTCCAGCCCAGGACTCTCGCTGCCTTTGCAGGGTCTGCATAGCACATGGCGATATCGCCTTCTCTTCTCGGCTTGATCTCATAAGGGATCTCCTTGCCGCAGGCTTTGGCGAATGCCTTTACCATATCAAGGACTGAATAGCCAACACCGGTTCCCAGATTGATGATATCAAGCCCCGGATTGGTAAAGATATAGTTGATGGCTTTTACATGGCCGCGCGCCAGATCCACAACATGGATATAGTCACGCACGCCCGTTCCATCCGGCGTGTCATAGTCATCGCCGAATACGCCCAGCCTCTCCAGCTTGCCAACTGCAACCTGGGAGATATAAGGCATCAGATTATTCGGGATTCCCTTTGGATCCTCTCCGATACGTCCGCTCTTATGCGCGCCTACCGGGTTGAAGTAGCGCAGCAGGATGACGTTCCATTCCGGATGAGCCTTCTGAAGGTCCGTCATGATCTGCTCCATCATGGACTTGGTCCATCCATACGGATTGGTGCACTGTCCCTTCGGGCATTCTTCCGTGATCGGAATTATCTCCGGGCTTCCGTATACCGTGGCAGAAGAACTGAATACGATGTTCTTCACGCCCACTTTGTCCATCACGCCCATCAGGGTCAATGTTCCGGTTATATTGTTATGGTAGTATTCCAACGGCTTCTGTACAGATTCCCCAACTGCTTTCAGCGCCGCGCAATGGATGACAGCATCGATCCCTTCTGCCTGAAACATTGCTTCCAGCGCGTCTGCGTCCAGTACATCGCCTTCATAGAACTTCAAGGACTTGCCCGTCAGTTCTTCTACTCTCTTGACTGATTCCCTGGAAGAGTTGGAAAGATTGTCATAGATGACAACTTCGTAGCCCTCTTCCAGCAGTTCCAGCGCAGTATGGCTTCCTATATAGCCAGCTCCGCCTGTAATCAATATTTTCGCCATTCTTCTACCTCCTAACTGTTACTATACTTCTTAACGATGTCCTGCATAGTATACCACTTTTTCTCCATGTCTTCAACCAACTTGAACTGCGCCCTGCACCTGTCAAGATTGTGTCCATCCCTGTGAATCTTGAAGTAAACGTCCCCCTGGAGATAGTCGGTCAGGAATCTCATTCCGCACTCGAACGTCATCGTCTTGGCGCCCATGGGCATCAGGTCTATCTCTTTCTTCGTCAGTTTTCCGGCGCAGCCTTCGATAAAGCCCTTTGCATACAGGTCAAACAGATCCATGCTGCAGGATACCTTATCCAGATTCTGCTCGTCTTCCGCGGCCGTGCTGGCGCCAAACCTGATCGAGTCCCCAAAATCGTTCATGGCAAGCCCTGGCATGACCGTATCCAGGTCGATCACGCAGATTCCTTTTCCCGTCTTATTATCAATCATAATATTGTTAAGTTTTGTGTCGTTGTGGGTAACCCTAAGCGGGATCTCTCCCTTGGCCTGAAGGTCAGAGAAATAATCCGCGATGTCCTCCCGATCCAGAACGAACTGGATCTCCTTTTTCACGGATGCTGCCCTTCCCATGACATCCTCCTTCACCACTTTCTTAAATGTGGCAAATCTCGCTTTCGTGTCATGGAATCCTACGATCGTCTCATGAAGCGTATCGGCAGGATAGTCCGCCAGCAGCCTCTGGAAATTGCCAAATGCAACGGCGCTCTGGTAAAAATGCTGTGGATTCTCCACCTTGTCATAACTGGTGGCATCCGTAATAAACTTGTAAGAGCGCCAATAGTCGCCGTAGGAGTCCAGATAGTAGGGCTTATCATCCACCGTAGGAATGACATTGAGGGTCTCTCTCTCCGGGTCGCCTCCATTTTCAATGATCCGCTCCCGCAGGTAAGAGGTGACTCCCACGATATTCTCCATCAGTTCTACTGGATTGGAGAATACCTCCTTATTCATTCTCTGTAAGATCACCTTCAGTTGTCCCATCTCCGCAATCTCAAAAGTCAGCAGAAATGTGTCATTGATATGGCCGCTTCCGTAAGGCCGCTCATCTATAAGAATTCCCTTATACTTAAAGTGCGCGACCACTTCGTCTCTTTGCTTCTGTGTCACATGTTCCATTATGCTTCCTCCCAAAGATGCTGAGGATAGCGTCCCTCATCTTTCATCTTCTGTATGGCTTCCACTACCACCGGCTTATCCTCTTTATAAGTCACTCCATACCATTTATCCGCGGACTTGAGGACTGCAACGGTTGCCCGGTCCTCGCCCAGAAGATTGCTGACAACCGTCGGCAGGAAGTACTCGCACTTCATCGGATTCTCCTTAAGCCCCTTGTCAAGGAATGCCGGGAATCCTTCTTCTATCTCTTTCAGAATACTCTTGGTAAATCCCCACATATTCATAGATACCGTCGTATCTGCCGGAACAAAGTTCCACGTCTCTCCGTCGTCTTCCGTAAAGGCAATGCCGCCATCGTGCTTCTCGATCCTGGTTCTTTCGTTGATAGCGATCAGTTCGCCCTTTTCATTCATATCGCAGACTCCGCGGGCAACATGCCCGTTGTCTGTCACTGTATTGCCAAGATGGTAGCCCACCATGGTGTAACGGTACTTGTCGTCATCCTGGTGGGATGCTAGATAATCATAGATTAATTTAAATGCTTCCTGCCCGTAATAATCATCTGCATTGATGACTGCAAATGGCCCGTCAATCAAAGAGATACAGCTTAAGACTGCGTGCGCCGTTCCCCATGGCTTCACCCTGCCTTCCGGAACTTCATAGCCCTCCGGAATGCTGGCAAGTTCCTGGTACGCATAGGATACGTCCATATATTTTGCCATACGGTCCCCCACAGCCTCTTTAAAGTCTGCTTCGTTTTCCTTCTTGATGATAAAGATTACTTTTTCAAATCCTGCCTGCTTCGCATCATACATGGAAAAGTCCATGATAATGTGTCCATCTGAGTCTACTGGGTCAATCTGCTTTAATCCACCATAGCGGCTTCCCATTCCTGCCGCCATGATAACCAATACTGGCTTATTCATTGTTCTACCTCCAAGCTTATAAATATGTATGTAATGTTCAAACGACTAGCCCTTGATGCCTCCGGTAACGCCTCCGATAATCTTCTCTGACAGGAAGATGTACAGGATAAATGTCGGCAGGAATACGATGATAACTGCCGCGAACATGCCTGACCAGTTTCCTGTGTACTGCATGGACTGGAGCATTCCGTAGAGTCCTACGGCAACCGGACGCAGAGCGTCGTTGTTTGCAAATATTAATGACAGGAAATATTCGTTCCATATATTAATGAAGTTAAAGATCGTAACCGTTACAAGGCCTGACTGCGCCATTGGGAACATGATCTTCCAGAAGGTCTTCGTCGGAGGGCATCCGTCTATGGCTGCCGCCTCTTCATATGTCCGCGACAGGTTTGAGAAGAATGTCAGCAGGAAGATCGTGGTGTATGGAATGTTGATTCCTATATATAAGAAGATCAGCGTAATCTTGCTGGCAAATACGTTGTTCAGAATTCCCATGTTTGCCACTATGCTGAACAGCGGAAGCACGATCATCGTGATCGGAATTCCCATGGCAGACACAAAACTTGTCTGAATTACCTTGTTTCCAAGGAAGGTAAATCTCGACAGTACGTATGCCGCGGGAGCGCAGATCAAAATCAGCAGCACGCAAGATACCAGCGCATACAGCAATGAGTTCATGAAGAACGTAGCGACACCTCCGGATCCCCATGCCTGCGCGTAATTCTCAAAATGCAGTCCCGTAGGGAACTTTAGCGCCTTGCCGGCAAAGATATCCGCCGTAGTTGACAGACTGGCCGCAAGTATCCATCCAAGAAGCATGAATGTAAATATTACCCATAAGATGATGACGATATATCCGGGAGCCAGTTTAAATTCTTTTTTCCAATTAATCTTTTCTCTAACCTTTTTTTCTTTTTCCTTAGCCATAACCGCTCCTCCTTTCTAAAATTCAAGATCGTCATCTTTGATAAGTTTGTTACAAATTGTAAATATAATTACGACGCACAGGCAAAGGATAATGCCGATAGCCGCGCCGTATCCGGCATTTCTCTCTGTCACCGCATTGCCGGCTCCGAACGTGTGCATGTACATGTACTGTACCGGCACGATCGTGGCCTTATCCGCCGTAACGGTGGAGAACAGTTGAGACCATACGAAGAATGCCGCCGCACTGACTGACCACATGGTGATATTGGTCTTAAACACGCCTTTTAAGAGAGGAAGTGTCATAAAACGGAACTGCTGCGGCTTATTTGCGCCGTCAATGGTTGCTGCTTCATAAAGATCCGGACTGATTCTCTCGATACCGCTCATCCAGATCAGCATATGGTATCCGATCATGCCGAAGCAGTATGCAAACAGCAATGCCCAGAACTTATGATCCGTGTCCAGCCATGGAGTGTCAGCCAGCTTATGAAGGCCGATGGAATCCAGGAATGACTTTAACAAGCCAAACTTGGAACTGTATACGTACTGCAGCCACATTGTTGCAAGTGCAACCGCGCTGACGATATTTGGCAGATATATGATTGCACGAAATGCTTTTTTCCCACGGACTCCGCTGGTTAGGATTACTGCAAACAGCAGAGATACTGCCAATACAATCGCTCCGCCGATGGCCCAGATCTTGAAAATATTAAACATCGCCGTCTTGAATATTGATGTCGTGAATAGTTTCTGATAGTTCTGTAATCCCACAAATGTCCAATATTCCATGGTATCCGTTACAGACTCAATCTTATACATACTCATCATGATTGTCCTGATAATGGGATATAAGAATACAATGAGGAAGATGATAACCGCAGGCGCAATAAAGCCAATTATCATTTTCTTATTCTTCTTCATTTGCTATGCCCTCCTTTTCCTCTCTATAAAATATGGTGGCAGCGTAGTGTACCGCCCTGCCACCATATTGTGCACTTGTCTTACCTGACAAGTATAACTTTTTTAGTTCTTATTGTCCAGCAGCTTTCGTCATTGCTTTAATGAATCCTGCCGCGTCAATCTTGCCAGCCGCAAGGTCAAGCGTATTCTGCTGAAGTACTGGTGTAAGGTCGTTGTTGCTCTCAACGCCTGCTGCCCAGTCATAGTATGTTGTAGTTGCATCAAAGCCTTCTTTCACGCCAGCCAGTTCTGTCGGCCAAGCATCAGAATTTGCCTTGTCTGTCGGGATGCAAAGAGCTTCTTCCGTCATCTTCTTGTCAAATTCGCCAGTGGTGATATAAGTAATCAGCTCGAATGCTTCGTCAGCCATCTTAGAATCTTTGTTAATTGCAAATACCTGGTTTGCAATGTTGTTGGCTGTGCTGTCATCTGTTCCGTCCGGAACTGATGGATAGTTGAAGTAGCCCCACTCAAGATCGTCTGCTACAGATTCTTTTGCTTCGTTCGGAAGCCAAGATCCACAGATTACGATTGCAGCTTCGCCAGGAGCGAATTCCTGGTTCTGGCCTGCAGGATATTTGTTTGTTGCGATGTTCTTAGAGAAGTAGCCTTTCTCTGCAAAATCAGCAAAACTTTCTGCTGCTGCAAGAACCTTCGGGTCATCCCATGTAACTGTCACATCGTTTGATGCCTCGCCTGTAACAAGAGACTTTACGCCGTCCTGTCCGATATATCTTGCAAGATGCATTCCGATAAAGGATGTCATATAAGCATCATCAGCTGTGATAGGAGTGATTCCTGCTTCTTTTAACTTCGCACATGCTGCATCCAGTTCTTCCCATGTTGTAGGAACAGCTTCTATGCCTGCTTTGTCAAACAATGTCTTATTATAGAAGAATCCGAAAATAGAAGGCTGATAAGGAATCGTATGTAATGTGTCATCTCCGTCATGAGTCTGACCATATGCATTACGTGCAATCTTGAACAGTGTCTCATTGCCGTGCTCTGCCTCATAGTCTTTTGCCATGTCTTCCAGATCCATCAGATATTTGCCCCATGTTCCGTTTACACGGTTAACATCTTCGTCAAATAAGTCAATGTTCTGCTTTGCATCCAGTGCTGGCTGAAGTCCTTCACGCTGTCCGTTACGGCCTTTGAACTGAACATCAACCTTCACGCCTGTGTCTTCCGTATACTTAGCGATCGCATCTTTGATTACCTTTGCCTGTGGCTCATCCTCGCTCCACATTGCCCAGTAAACAAGTTTGTCTCCGCCCTTGCTGCTTCCGCCGTCACCGTCGGTTTTCTTTCCGCCGCAGCCGACTGCCATAGTTGCAACCATCGCTACACACAAAAGCACACTTACAATTTTCTTTTTCATAATACTTTACCTCCTATAAAGATTATCTTGTTGCTTGTATCCATTGTATTATAAAGGTGCACAAAAATCTTTATCTGAAAATATTCTTAATTTGCACTATCCGCATTTTTGTTTTGATTTTATACAAAAAATAAGGTATTATATTAGTAAGAATGACCAAAAAATTTTACCAGACTTTTTATACATTTCACAAAAGAGAGGTTTAGATATGGGATATAATGGAATCAATCTCAGGAACTCAATATCCGTAAGCAAGATATACAGCATACACTACTTTGAATATATGAGCGACTTCACCTTTGAGGGGGAATCCCACAATTTTTGGGAGTTCATCTGCGTAGACAAAGGAGAGGTCGGGGTAACCGCCGGCAAGACATTTACCGTGCTTAAGAAAGGGGATGTGGCATTCCATCAGCCAAATGAATTCCACAATGTAAGGGCTACCGGGGAGACCGCGCCCAATCTTGTGGTAATCTCATTCAAATGCGAGGACGAGGCCATGCGTTTCTTCAAGAAGCGGATTCTGCGGATTGACGAGACGGAACGGAATCTTCTGGCAGACATTATAATAGAAGCAAGGCGATGCTTTGACTGCCGCCTGGACGACCCCTATCTGCAGAATATGCCCCAGAAAGACCCGGATATGTTTGGCGCCGAGCAGTTGATCCGCTTATACCTGGAGCATTTCCTCATCCACCTCATCCGAAGATATTCCAATCCAATCGTGGTGAGAAAGCGGCTCCCTAAGATCGAGCCGCCCAAGGCTACCAAGAGTAAGAGCGACACGGAGATCTTCAACCGGGTGGCGGATTACCTGGAGAGCAACCTGAGTTCCCACGTGACTATCGAGCAGATCTGCCGGGACAACCTGATCGGCCGCTCCCAGCTCCAGAAGATATTCAAGGAGCACTGCAACCTGGGCATTATCGAATACTTTTCCCTTCTTAAGATTAATGCCGCCAAGGAGATGATCCGGACCAATCGTATGAATTTTACTCAGATATCCGAGCACTTAGGCTACACGTCCATCCACTACTTTTCCAGGCAATTCAAAAAGGTGACCGGAATGACGCCTTCTGAATATGCTTCTTCAATTAAAGCAATGGCAGAGGGAAGTTTCTGACTTTCCTCTGCCATCCTTTTCACTCTTATACCTCAATATCCTGCCTTTTATTACAGTTCCCTTCTTCCGGGTCCGGCCTTCCTTATTTCTGAGGCACTTTGGACAATGCCGCAGCATCAGCCACCAGCGTTACATCCTGATGCATCTGAAGGATGGATGCTGGAACCTGAGGAGTAACTGGTCCAAAGAAGGCTTTTGCCACAATGTCGGCCTTATCTTCCCCGCTCACTACCACCAGGATCTTCTTTGCCTGCATGATCGTGCCAATTCCCATGGTATATGCCTGTCTGGGAACATCATCCGCGGAAGCGAAGAATCTCTTGTTCGCTTCGATAGTACTCTCCTGAAGATCTACGCAATGGGTAACTTTGTCAAATTCATCTGCCGGCTCATTGAATCCGATATGGCCATTGTGGCCAAGTCCCAGAAGCTGGAGGTCTACACCCCCAAGAGACTGGATCAGCGCCTCATATCTTGCGCATTCCTTATCGCTGTCTGGCTCCGTGCCGTCCGGAAGATGCGTGTTTGCCGGATTGATATTTACCTTGTCAAACAGATTTTCGTGCATAAAGTAGTAGTAACTCTGATCATTGGTTCTTGGAAGCCCCTTGTATTCGTCCAGATTCACGGATTTCACGGTTGAGAAGTCCAGATCCCCGTTCTTGCACCATTCCACCAGCTTCTGGTATGCTCCGATTGGCGTAGAGCCTGTTGCCAGTCCCAGTACGCTATCCGGCTTCATAATTACCTGGGCAGAGATAAGATTCGCTGCCTTTCTGCTCATATCCTGATAATCTGCTGCTTTGATGATTCTCATAATACATCCTCCTTGATATACATATTAATATATTGATTTATTTGTTCTTTAGTTCTGGCCCTGCCTCTTGACAATCTCCGCCATAGCAAAAAATTCTGGCAGATGGAAGCTTGGGATAGTCGTCTTGATCGGGGAATAGGAAGCATAATGCTCGATCTCCTTTGCCTCGGATATCTTATAAAAGTTGCAGGTAAAGGTGCTGCCCGCTTGCAGATGAAGCGGTCCGTATATCCTCTCCAGAATGTCTATTCCGATCCGGAAACTGATCGTCCACCGGTCTTCCAGTATCTGCGCCTCGCACGCAAAGCCTTTTAATTCCTCTTTGGTAAAGCAAGTCCGGTAGGTCCGGTCTTTTCCGTATGCAGCCAGCAGCGCCCCATTGGCATTCGCTTCAAAATTCAAATAAGTTGCAAGGCCGCTCCTTTCTTTCTCAGACTCAAACATGAAAAACGCTTCCATCGCGCTATCCCTGTATACCGGATCCAAATCATTTTCATAAGCACGCAGAGGTTCCTTCTCCTCGCATACCATTTTGATATAGAAGCCATCCCCCGGAACAAATCCTATGTATCCGTATGTAGCCGGTATTTCCTTTGTTCCCCACAGAAGACACTCCACATGAAACGGTGATAACTTCTCCAACTCCTTGGCGCTATTGATTACCTCGACCTTCATAGACAATACCCTTGCCAACTCCTTTTCCTTATTTTATTTTTTGTTATCTTCTGCCATTTGCCCCTTGTCCGCTAATTATAATATACCAAAAAACGCTGACAAAAACAAGATTGTGCAAAAGTGAACTCACAAAAGTACAAAAAAAGTCAACAATCGTGCTATTGAAATCCTGAGCAGTATTGCATATACTCAAATATAGATATTGATAAAAGGAGGAGAATTATGTCAAAGACAAAAGGAAGAGTAACCTTGCCAAGCGAGTCGAATTTTCTGGAAGAGACAAAGGAAATGCTTGACCGCTGGGGTGCCGATGCCCTCAGGGACAGCGACGGCACGAAACTTGATGATGAGATTAAGTCTTTGGATGCAAAGATATATACAACCTATTTTGTAGCCAGGGGGCACAATGAATTTGCGAAAGAACACATGGATGAGTGCCAGCAGATGCTTCTGATGTCCAAGCACAATCTTGCGACATCCGATTCTGTTACCATTGATTTCCTGGACGGCTATTATCGCGAGCAGGTGATTGCCGACTATGTACATGACCCGAAGAAATGGTGGGAGGTTATCGATCGCACCACAGGTGATGTCGTACCGGCATCCGGCTGGTCCGTTGATCAGGAAAAAGATCTTGTCACAATCGAGAAGACTGTGCCGTTTCATGAATACACGGTATCCTTCTTCGTATATGCTATCTGGGATCCTACGCAGATGTACAACCACATCACCAATGACTGGGGGGACAAGCCTCACGACATCCCCTTTGATGTACGCCAGGCAAATTCCGGGACATTTGCCAAAGACTACTTGAAGCAGTGGCTGATCGACAACCCGGATACCGATGTCGTGCGGTTCACCACCTTCTTCTATCACTTTACGCTGGTATTCGGCGCCGACCGGAAGGAAAAGTTCGTAGACTGGTTCGGCTATGGCGCTACCGTATCTATCAAGGCGCTGGAAGAATTCGAGCAAGAGTATGGTTACGCGCTGAGGCCGGAAGATATCGTGGACAACGGCTATTACAACTCCACCTTCCGCGTGCCCACCAAAGCCTACCGCCAGTATATGGATTTCATCCAGAGATTCGTTGCCAGAAAGGCAAAAGAACTGGTAGACCTCACCCACGAGGCCGGTAGAGAGGCCATGATGTTCCTGGGAGACAACTGGATCGGAACCGAGCCCTACGGCCCGTATTTTGAAAGCATCGGGCTTGATGCCGTAGTCGGAAGCGTAGGCGGCGGCGCTACCTTGCGTCTCATCTCCGATATACCCGGAGTGAAATATACAGAAGGACGATTCCTTCCCTATTTCTTCCCGGACACCTTCTACGAGGGCAACGATCCCTGCATCGAAGCCATTGACAACTGGCTCAGCGCAAGGCGCGCCCTGATGCGCAACCCGGTAGACAGAATCGGATATGGCGGCTATCTCAGCCTGGCTTATAAATTCCCGAAATTCGTGGATTATATCGAGAAAGTAACGGATGAATTCCGCCTGATCTACGACAACGTAAAAGGCAAAAAGCCCTACAGCGGACTCAAAGTAGCCATCCTCAATTCCTGGGGCAGACTCCGATCCTGGCAGGCCTACATGGTGGCTCATGCGCTGTGGTACAAGCAGACCTACTCCTACTTCGGAATCCTGGAATCCCTAAGCGGCGCTGCCGTTGACGTGGTATTCCTGAGTTTCGACGATATCCGCGAAAACGGCGTGCCTGCCGATGTGGACGTCATCATCAACGCCGGCGATGCAGGCACTGCTTTCTCCGGCGGCGAGGAGTGGCTGGACGAAACGCTGGTTACTGCCATCCGCAAATGGGTATACGAAGGCGGCGGCTTCATCGGCGTGGGAGAGCCCACTGCCGTACACCACGGGGGGCGCTTCTTCCAACTGGCCGACATCCTGGGCGTTGACAAAGAACTGGGCTACACGCTCTCCACGGACAAGTATTTCACCAAGGCCTTAGATAGCCACTTCATCACCAAAGACCGCACCGCTTGCTGCGAATTCGGAGAAGTAAAGCACGATATCTACGCCCTGTCCGCGGACACGGAGATCATCGAATACTCCAACAACGAAGTCCACATGGCCGCCAACACCTACGGAAAAGGCCGCGGCGTATACATCTCCGGACTTCCATACAGTTACGAGAACACACGACTTCTCATGAGAGCCATGTACTACGCGGCGCACAAAGAAGACGCCTTCCACGTATGGTACGCAGATAACCTGAACTGCGAAGTCAACGCATATCCAGAAAGCGGCAAATACGCGATTCTGAATAACTCCAACGAGACACAGACCACGAAATTCTACGATGGCGATGGCAACTGCAAGACAGTAACCCTGGAGCCCTGCGAGATACGGTGGGAAGAGAAAAAATAACACGTAATAGTTTTTACATTTACACGTAACAAAACGAAAAAGTGTTACGTGTAACCCCTACACAACTGGTGCGTAAAACTGACTTAACCCCTGTGTCAAATTGAAAATTATCCGTTGCAAAACGTTACTAGGCATTAATAAAAATTACAGGACAACTAAAAAAGGCGGTATATCTGGAATCCTAACATTCGATTCTTGATATATCGCCTTTTTCGTTAACTATTTTCTGTTTAACACACCGCTCTTTTCATTTTTGCACAGGAGTTGGTACGATTCTACACACCAGTTGTGCAGGAAAGGCACGTAACACTTTTGCATTTTGTTACGTGTAAATGCGAAAACTGTTACGTGCATATTATAAACTCTTCCATATCATCCGGTACGTACAGGTTACCATGGTAATACTCCTGCCCTTCTGCTGTGTAGAGTTCTTTCCTCTCTTTCAAATGAGTCTCTTCCGTGTGATAGAGCAAGAGGTTCGGAACCCCCAGTTCTTCTGCCAGCTGGCAGGCTTCTTTTACGGTGCTATGATGCTTTTCATATGGCTTGAACTTATCTGCCTCTGCGTACAGGCAGAAGGCCTCGTGCAAAAGCCAGCTGCTGCCTTTCACATATTCGTAATTCGCTTCGTTATAAGGCTCATCGCCCACACAGGTGAATTTTCCGCCATTCTTAAGTTTCATAGTAAATCCAAATTGTTTTGCTTTTGTGGACGCAATATCGAAAAAGGTTACGGTACATCCCATGATTTCCCGCTGTTCCCCGGATTCCACTTTAACGAACTGGATTCTCTCTCCCATATGCCTGCACACTTTTTTCTGGATGGTCAGGCTGGCGATCGTCTGAATCTTTTCCGCCAATTCCTGATGGCAGTATATCCGCAGGTCGCCTTCATATTTGCCCTGATTCATGCGCTGTCCAATCATGCGGATCAGCCAGATCACTCCCAGCACATGATCAATGTGCTCATGAGTGACGAAAATATTATGAATATCTTCCAATTCAATTCCAGCGTCCTTCAGCAATTTCAGAATCCTGTTACCACCTCCCGCATCCACAAGAAAATATTCCTCCTTATCAGATAGAACGAAACAGGTATTATAGCATTCCGATACCGCAGCATTTCCAGTTCCTAATATTGTCAGTTTCATAGTCCAAATTCTCCATTCTCTAATTCTTCTTTTGTAATCTCCAGATAACTTTCCGGAAAATACTGGATCTTTTCGCAATCCTTCCCCATCTGCATGAAGATTACAGCATGCGACTCCTGGCCCGAATCGGATTCCCGCCACGACTCGCATTTTACAAGGTCGCCTTCCGCCTTATTAATCCACCATATATCCGTAAAAATTCACGTTTTTACCCTGGTATAAATAGGAGCCTTCTACCTTGATTTTCTGATTCTCTTTATCCTCTTCCTTGTCGCCTTCTGCCAGAGCCTTCCGGTAGTTCACTTCCTCATACCTCACATTGGCGTCATCTTTATACAGCGCATCCGGCAGACAGGCTATTTCCTCATAACTTATCCCCGCATCCTTTGATGGCATTCTATACCAAGCCGTACTTTCCAGCATAGCCTGAAAATAATAATATCCATCCTCCTATAGAAAACCAGATCCTTTTGCTCCTCGCCCTCTTCTTGCTACTCGCAGCGAACGACTCCAGCGTCTTTATCAATGCAATATCTAGAGACAATAACGGCCGCCGAGTCACTGCCGTTCTCCTCACCGTTCTTCCCATCAGATAGAAACGTAATCCTCTCCCGGCTTTCATAACTCTTCTGCTTTTCCTCCAGGTACCGCCGGGCCGCCTGATCCAAGGCCTTCTTAAATCCTTCCCCAGCATCTCCTCATCTCCCAATTCCGAGTAATCCCAATCAGAACGTACTGAATCAGAATTTTCCGAATCAGAATGTACTGAGTCAGAATGCGTAGAATCAGGCTGCGCAGAATCCACGAGGCCGCAGCCCGCCAACGAAACGCCCGCGCACAAGACCGCCAAAAACACTGCAAGCGATTTTAACCCCATAAACATTCTCGCCTTCAGAGGCATCCACCACCTCTCAGCATTCCGGCATTCCACGGCTATCCTCTGCCTGCTAAGATCTGCACAGGCAACAAGACTATTTCTTCCTAAGCCTGCCGGATGGCAGTTCGCATCTTCCCTATTACCATACACCAAAACGCTGTACAACGAAAAAAGGATGTCCCTCATCGGGACATCCTCAACACGCTCTCATAGTAACAGTCTATCATTAGTCCTGTACGTATGGCATCAGAGCAACGTGGCGCGCTCTCTTGATTGCTACCGTAAGCGCTCTCTGGTGCTTAGCGCAGTTTCCGGTAATTCTTCTAGGAAGAATCTTACCTCTTTCAGAGATGTATTTTCTTAACTTTGCTACATCCTTGTAGTCAATCTCGTTATTCTCTTTGCCACAGAATACGCAAACTTTCTTTCTTCTGCGTCCGCCGCCTCTTCTCTTGAAGCCGCCTTCCGGACGATTTCCTTTATCGTAAGCCATTGCACAATTCTCCTTTCATAATCTGATGAGATTCTGCCTTGCTATCCTTAGCAGAACCTAATTAAACGGTAATTCTTCATCAATTCCATCCGGAATATTCATGAAGCCGTCACCTGCGTCAGATGCTGGTGCTGGTGCCGGTGTGGGAGCCGCCGCACGGAATCCGCCTGCGTTAGCATCGCTTACAGCCTTGCTTTCTGCAAATTCCTGGTCTTCGACTACGACATCGGTGGTATATACCTTCTGTCCGTCTTTGTTCGTATAACTTCCCGTCTGGATACGTCCGGTTACGATAACCTTCAGGCCCTGGCGAAAATACTTCTCTGCAAATTCCCCGCTTTTTCCGAATGCCACGCATCCGATAAAGTCTGCTGTCTGGTCTCCGTCGCTGCCCCGTCTGAATCTACGGTCAACAGCCAGCGTATATCTGGCAATTGCCATCGGATTATCTCCCTGCGAATATCTTACTTCAGGATCTCTTGTCAAGCGTCCCATCAAAATTACTTTATTCATATAATTACCTCTACTTCCTGCTTATGCTTCCTGTCTAACGCATAAATATCTGAGCACGTTGTCCATAATGCGGATTCTCTGTTCAATCTCGCCTGGAACATCAGATTCAGATTCGAAGTGGATGAAATAGTAATATGCTTCTTTCATCTTCTGAATTTCGTAAGCCAATCTCTTCTTACCCCATTCATCGACGTCAGAGATCTTGCCACCGAAACGTTCAACTAATGCTTTAACTTTTTCGATAACCTGTGCTCTCTCGTCATCTTCGATTTTTGCACTGACAACAACTGCTAATTCATATTTGTTCATGTCGTCTTGCACCTCCTTCTGGTCTTTTGGCCCCCGCTCATCTTGTGTGGGAGCAAGGATATCCGCCAGCCTGAGCCTACGGATGTTAATGTATCACGAGTTAATATGATAGCATAATTCGGTGCTTGTTTCAAGACTTTTTCTTTAAATCCTTAGTATTTTTTTCCACCAGTCTGCGCGCGATCATAATCTGGTGCCCGCATCCTGTGCATTTCAGCCGGAAGTCCGCTCCGACCCTTAGGATTTCCCAGTCCTTGCTCCCGCAAGGGTGTGGTTTTTTCATGGTTACGATGTCCCCTACTTCATAGATATATCCATTTTTCATTGCTCCTTCAGATTCACCTCTTTTTCTTTTACTCCCCGCACCACGAAGCGGTGATTGTCGCTGGCGCTGGTGCAGGTGGACAAGGTCACGATGGTACTCTGCGCATTCAGTTCCACCCCTGTATCATACAGAGACACCTCTTTCGTCATATTCAGGAAAGACTGGCAGGCCTCATCCGACTCAAAGGACGTAAGATAGGTATCCGAAGTATCCTCTACCTGTCCCGCCGAATAAATATGATACGTGATCTCCCTGCCATCCGGCGTATAGATATAAAAATACGGATTGCTCTCCCAGAAAGACTTTTCTTCATAATCCTGCAGATGCCGGAACATGGAGCCATCCTTCATGCGATGTCCGTAGATGATGGTATTCTTGTCCATAAAGTCCGCATTGTTATCGACATTCAGGAAGATTGCCCCAAGGGTATTCTCATTTGCCGAAAATGTCTTCTTCAAGTATTCGCTGTTATCCTTTCCTTTTACGATCGGATAACTGATCTGGGACGGCTCCGGATGGAATCTTATCCATCCGATGGTATCTGGATTCATCTGCATCAGCTCGTCAAAATTGACGCTGAACTGGTCTTCCCCAGCGCTCTTCTTTTCTTCCACCGCAAGCTTCCGAACTTTGTCGTATTCGCTTCTGCCGTCATGATAGCCTTTCAGAATCTTGAAGAGCTGGAACGCCGAAAAACAGAATACGGCAAGCGCGACTACCAGTATGATCGTAGAAAAAATCCCTGCTTTCTTCTTTTTCTTTCTTCCTCTATGATACCGTTTATCCCGGATGTCCCTTCCCCGGCCTTCATCTTTTCCAATGCGGTCTGCGCTGCCGCTATTTCTGCCGCCCTTATTACCGCCGTTATTATTTCTACTGCTATTATTTCTATTATTATTGCTTCTGTGCTTCTTGTCTTCCTTCATGCCAATCCTCTCGCTCATTTACTTCTGTTCCATAATTTCCACGATCGTCTTTTCCGTCTGCACCATTCCCGGAGACGCGATAAGTCCCATATTCCTCATGGTATCCTCCGGGGTACGCCCGTTGATTCCATGGATGTCCTCAATGCATACGCCATCCATCGCCATGTCTGCCGCCCGAAACGCCGCGTCCACCGCCACGATTCCTTTCATGGTGCACCCATGGTTCCCGCCGTCGCAGATCATGCCCGTAAGGCCGCTTGCCATGTTCTGGATCACCCTCGTGATCGCTTCCTCATCCGCATTCCTCATGAACGCAAGCGCGCAGGCCATCCCAGTCCCCGCTGCGATCCCGCACCCGCAGAATGCGGACAGTTTGCCGGAGTATTCCTTGATATACATGGTAATCAGGTGGCTTAAGGCAGCGGCTCGAAGAAGGATGTCATCGTCCACTACTTCGTAGTTCACCTGATAATAGGCAAACAGCGGCATCGTCGCAATAATTCCGTGAGCCCCGCTTCCGGTAATGCTCATGGCCGGACGGCTAAGTCCCAGCACCCGTGCCTCGATGGCGCCGTTACACAGCAGCTGGGCGGTGCTTTTGGCATCCTCGGAGATAATCTTGTGCCCGTTCTCCTTCAGAAGCTGCCGCGTGATCGTTGTCCGGTCTGACTGGATGCCTTCTTCCAGCAGATCCATATTCATGGAAAATGCCTCCCGGATAAAGTCTATCTCGGATACCGGAACCTCCCTGACATATTGAAGGAGTTCCTTCAAGGTATAGCGGTGGATCGCGGGCACCTCATCTTCCGCCCGGACTTCCGATGCATGATCCGCATCTGCCTGATATATAATCTCGTTATTCTTTTCTATAGAAACAATATTGGTGTGGCTATGGCGGATATGTACCGTGCAGGAGTCTGTCTCCGTCTCCACCGTGGCATCTATTGTAATCTCAGATCCGATATGATCCAGCACCACTTCCACCTTATGGTCATCCACCATCTTTGAAGCCTTCTTATCATCCTCCGGCGTAATATCCGCAAGCGATTCCAGTCCCTTAGCCGCGTCGGCCGCTACTGCCCCAAGAGCTGCGGCATACAGATTGCCAAATCTGGACGAATTGGGAATTCCGCAGGTAAAAGCATTCTTATACATGCCGGAATTCAATGCCACATGAACCTTCTTTACTTCGCCGTCCACATGGGATTTTGCGCTCGCCACCGCATAGGCAATGGCCCCCGGCTCCGTCACTCCAAGCGCCGGCTTCATATCTTCTTTAATCAACCTGGTTAATTCTCTCATGAATGCTCCCCGCCTTTCCTGAACCTTGCAAACATACCCGCACACGCAGGCAATACCTGTCGGTATTATATCATATTTATATAAAATATGGGAATGCAGCCTCAAAAACTTTATATATTTTTAATCGGCAGTTTATTGACTTATGGGCGTGATAGCGTATGATTGTAAGTATATTAGGAAGGTGATTATTTTGAGAGAAAAACTGATTCGTTTTATGTATGGAAGATATGGGATGGATTCCCTGGGGAAATTCACGATCATCGCAGGCTTGATCGTCATGTTGATCGCGGGCTGGAAGAATAGTTTTATCCTTTCCCTGGTAGCCTGGTTCTGCATTATATACGCATATTTCCGCATGTTTTCCCGGAACATCTACAAGCGTTCCTCCGAGAACCAATGGTATTTGAATAAGACCTACAAGCTCCGCTGCTTCTTCGCCCGCCAGAAAAATATGATGGCCCAGCGCAAGACGCACCACATCTACAAATGTCCTACCTGCCGGCAGAAGATCCGCGTGCCGAAAGGAAAAGGCCGTATAGAGATCCGCTGCCCCAAATGTAATACCACATTTATCAAGAACAGCTAGCGGGGAATTCTTATGTTTGGATATATTGCAATCAATAAAGCCGAGATGAAATTCAAAGACTATGATATGTACCATTCGTACTATTGTGGTCTTTGCAAATGTCTGAAAGAATGTTATGGTATAAGAGGTCAGATGACTTTATCCTTTGACATGACATTTCTCATCGTACTTCTCACCGGCCTCTACGAGCCGCAGACACAGCGGGAGGTTGTAAACTGCATAGCCCATCCTTTCGAAAAGCATGTTGCGCGGACCAATCATTTTACCGATTACGCCGCTGCCGTCAACATTGTCCTTACCTATTATAAATGCAAGGACGATTGGGACGACGAGCGCAGCAGGAAGGGGTATATGGCGGCAAGAATGCTGAAGTCGAAAGTAGACTCCATTCGCGGCAGATATCCGGAAAAGGTAGACGGCATTGCTTCTAATCTGAAGCGCCTTTCGTCTCTGGAGCAGGAAAATGAGCAGAATATTGACCTGATGGCCGGACTGTTCGGCAATATTATGGCGGAGATCTTTGCATGGCAGCCCGACGAATGGGAGGCCTCTCTTCGCAAGATCGGATTCTTCCTGGGCAAATTCATTTATCTGATGGATGCCTATGAAGATGTAGAAAAAGATATTGCATCGAGAAGTTACAATCCTCTGAAAGAAGCATTCGCAAATGACAGCGACTTTGCCGGAAACTGCCGGGGACTGCTGACGCTTATGATGGCAGAGTGTTCCAGGGAATTCGAAAAACTGCCAATTCTTCTGCATGCGGAGATCCTGCGAAATGTCTTATATTCCGGCGTCTGGTGCCGCTATACGGCAGTTACCGCCAAGCGGCAGGAATCCGGCGAGAGCGCAGATACTGGCTGCAATGACGCAGAGAATGTGACAGGTTCTGGCAGCAGCAGTTCAAAGGACATACCCGACTCTGACCGCGACAATTCAGATACAGGAGTATAAATTATGATAGATCCCTACAGCGTCTTAGGCATCCCAAGAAGCGCCTCGGACGAAGAAATAAAAAAGGCATACAGAAACCTGAGCAGAAAATACCATCCGGACGCCAACATTAACAATCCGAATAAGGACCAGGCGGAGGCCAAGTTCAAGGAAATCCAGCAGGCATACCAGCAGATCATGCACGAGCGGGAATACGGAACAGCCGGCAGCAACTATTCATCCGGAGGCTATGGTACTTCCGGCGGATACGGCTCATCCGGAGGCTATGGCCCCTTCGGGGACTTTGGCGGATTCGGCGGATTCGGCGACTTCGGCACCTTCCGCGGCTTCCGGGGTCAATACCAGCAGGCTGGCCCAAATCCTACGGAAAACGAAGAGGACCTTCATATGCGTGCCGCGGCCAACTTTATCAACAGCGGACACTATCAGGAAGCATTGAATCTATTAAACGGCATGTCCGGGCGCAATGCCCAGTGGTATTATTACAGTGCCCTTGCCAACTCAGGGCTTGGCAATAATGTGATTGCCCTCCAGCACGCCAAAGAGGCTCTTCGTCTGGCCCCGGACAACATACAGTATCAGATGCTGGTAAACCGCTTTGAGAGCGGCGGAACCTGGTACCAGCAGCAGCAAGGCCCTTACCAAACCACATTTACCGACGGGAGCAGTTGGTGCATGAAGCTGTGCATCGCCAACATCGTATGCAACCTGTGCTGCGGCGGAAGCGGCCTATGCTGCGGTGGCGGAGCCCCCGGAGGATATATATAATCATGAGACAGTCCTGATCAGGAACGCTGCCTCTTAAGAAAGCGAGGTATGATTGATATGTTAGATTATTTAGTTCTTTATCAGAGCGAGACCGGTAACACCAAAAAAATAGCCGCGACTATCTTCTCGCGCCTTCCCGGCAACTCCAAAGACCTGATTGACATTACCACCGATAAGCCTATCCCGGAAGCCGAGGTCTATTTCATCGGATTCTGCGTGCACCGGGGTACCTGCAGCATGGCGGTCAGCGACTTTATCAATGACTTAAGCGGCAAGCAGATCGCTCTTTTCGGCACCTGCGGAATGGGAAACGCGCCGGAATATTATAAGGCGATCGAGAACAGCGTCAGCGCGTGGATCGAGACGGACAACGACTACCTGGGGGCCTTCATCTGCCAGGGAAAGATGCCCCAGAAGGTACGCCAGAAATACGTATCCATGAAAAATGAACAGAATGCAGGCCAGATGGACATGTATATTCAGAATTTCGACGAGGCCATCACCCATCCCGACAGCCTGGATGTAGAACACGCCAAAGTATTCGTAGAAAAAGTACTTAAGAAACTGGAAGGCCAGCCATAGATTTCAGGCCGACCAGGATAATAACTTGCCCCTCCCCCGCTGGAAATGCAGGGAAGGGGCTGTTTCATCTTTTCCTTAATCTGTACTACTCTTTCCTCAGAAGGCTCAGCACAGTTCCTCCCATGATCTTATCAAACTCTTCCGCATTTTTCGCATAGCGGCGGATCTTGTTGAACTCCCATTCATAATCGCAGAACGGCCCGTCCGTTCCCCAGATCACCTTGCCTCCGCCTAGTTTCTGAATCACTTTGCTGGTCTCGAATCCCGGTACTCTGGAGGTCTCCAGGTACAGGTTGTCATTCTCCATGGCTACCTCGATGGCAAGCTCCCACTCCCAGAAGAAGCCGCAATGCGCCATGATCAACGGTACCTTCGGGAATCTCCTGGCCATCCGGTCGAATTCCAGCGGACAGTTATAGAGATCCGCCGAGCCATGCACGATCACCACTGCGTCATAGGCCTGGGCAATCTCGAAGATCGGGTTCACCAGCTGCTGCAAGGGATACAATATTTATTCTACCCAGAGGCTGCAGCACAATGCCTCTCTCCCATCTATCACGTTTAGGCGGAGAAAAGAAAGTAAGAAACTATGGATCTGTCCTCCTATTTCAAAGGCATTGGAAGAAGGCATCATCCATTACGATGCTTCCAATCGAGAATGGGATGGTTAAAGAAGAGAATATACAGGCAATAAAAAATTCTTTATTTGTTTCTGATATCTCTATCGGAAGATTATATGGAAAAACCGATACAGGAGTTGTTGACGGGCAAAATTCAAATGGGTGGTTTATCGGCCTTATTGAACACGGCGAACGAGTTTACTACCTTGCGACAAACTTGCAGAATGCTGATAATGCTACCGGCAGCACTGCCACCGAAATAGCCATAGAGATACTAAATTCTATCTTTTCTTAAATAACAGACATAAAAACTGGCGGTATATCCATACATCGCCAGTTTTTTATTATACTCATCTTTGATAATTTTAATCCCCTCTGGCATCCGATTCCGCTTTTGTTCGATGAATAATCCCATGAGGATGGTGTGGCGGTGCATAGATGGAATAAAGTTTTATGGGTTCTGCCCCTGTATTGACCAGGTTATGCCAGGTGCCAGCGGGGACAAAGATGGCATCATCCTGACAGACTTCACGCTGGAATTCAAACCTTTCCCTGCATGCCCCCATCATAATAATGCCCCTGCCTCGTTCCAAGCGAAGAAACTGGTCATTATCCGGATGCACTTCCAACCCAATCTCTCCGCACGGTGGTATGCACATAAGCGTAACCTGCAAATGACTGCCAGTCCATATTGCCCTGCGATAAAATGGGTTTCTCTCTGTTGCGCATGCGATGTTTACGACAAAAGGCCCTGGCCCAAAATCAACATTGTCACGAAGATTCTCTGTATATCGCATAGACTCCCTCCTTTTTATGGCTATATCTATACATTATTCTATGCCACCCTTTTAACTTCTGCCACAAAACTGCCACGTTTTGTTATTACATACAAGAAAGCCCCGGAAACATTATGTCTCCGAGGCTTCTTCATTATAGAGGCGCCAACCAGAATCGAACTGGTGATAGAGGTGTTGCAGACCTTTGCCTTACCGCTTGGCTATGGCGCCTTATCGAGCATTTGTATTATAACAAATGCCCGGGATTTAGTCAACATCTTAAAAGCCTAATTCTTCATTTACCAGAATAACTTTTATTCTTTCAGGAACTTTGGAGAATCTTGTCACCAGCATCTGACAGCAGATGGTGTCAGGAGACTTGCAGTCAAAGCAGGCTCCCGTCTTGTGGCAAGGCGTATCAATATCGAATCTCTGCGCGTTGATCGGCGCAGCCTCATTCCTGGCCCTTGATACAGCGTTCTCTACATCCCTTACCACCTTGTTCATCCCAACGATCATGATGACATTGCGGGGACCGGCGGCTATGGCCGATACCCGGTTGCCAAAGCCGTCTATGTTGACCATCACTCCATCTTCCGTTATAGCATTGGCGCTTGTGAGGAAATAGTCGCAGTCATAGCTTGCCAGCTCGATCTTACGCTTTTCTTCCGGATTCTTGGCATCATCGCGGTTATATTCCTTATAATTGCCTTCGCATATTGCCTTCTTAAGCCCGATCTCTGCAATCGACATGGAGCCGCCCCAGGCGACCGTGCTTCCTTCCGATATCCACTCCAACGCTTTCTTAAGCGCGTCTTCTTTTGTCTCTGCGTAATAGCCATCCATATTGCGGGACTTCAGTCCCTGAACGATACGCCCGCCTAATAATTGATTTCGTTTTATCCGATTCTCATTCATTGCATCCGCCTCCTATGTATCTTATCTTGCTGTTCCCAACATTATACCACAAATTTAAAAGTCAGACAGTTTTAAATGCGTGTTAGATTCCAATTTCTCCCAGCCGCATGATATAGAGCGCTACCATAATCCTTGTACGGTTCTCGTTGCTATGAATGTCATATCCCAGGATGTCCCGGATTTTATGAAGTTTGTAGGTCAGCGTGTTCTTATGGCAGTACAGTGCTTTTGAGGTCTCAATGACGCTGCACTCATGGCGAAAATATTCATCCAGAATCTTCAGATACTCCTTGTGATTCTGTTTGTCATAGTCTATCAAAGTCCCTAGGGTCTCCTTTACAAACGCAGGATAGATGGATACCTCTTTTACATCCGCCAATATCTTATAGATGCCCAGTTCGTCGTAATCCAGCAGATTCTTAGGAATAGCTGTCTTGGTCAGCTGGTAGGCCGTATTGGCGTTATGGTAAGACTTGTGGATATCCCGGATCTGATCCGCTGTCGTGCCAATCCCCACATAGATGTTGGAATCCCTCTGGCACAGCCGCTGGAAATCTGAGCGGATCTTTGAAAGGGAGTAGCCTGCGGCAAGGATGATCAGGCATCCCTTTTCTTCGTATACGATCACATTTTTCAGAATATAGTGGAGAGACTTCTCAATCCTCAGCAGTCTTTCATTCCCATTCTCCATATCATAGGCATGACAGCTAAGTATGACGATCGTATAGGACATATCCCGGAAGAATCCATTTCTCTCAAAATGGCTGAGATACAGTTCTTCATTCTCCGGGTAATAAATGGCGTTCTTCAATGCAGCAATCAGGTTCGTCTCCTTCTGCTCGTTTTTTAGGAGAATCACCGAGAACATCCGCATAATGTCAATGTAAGGCGTCTTCCACGATGCGGAGAAGAGTGGAAACTTTATCTTATTGCAGTAATCAATGATCTCCTGCGAAAAGGCCCTCTCCCCCCAAAGAGATACGATCAGGCCTCCTGCATGGACCTTATTCAGCGCCTCCACGAACCTGTAAAGCCACTCGTCCGAAGTATAGTTCAGGCCTGAGTTAAAGATAAGTTCGTCTCCATGCAGCAGATCCGCAAATTCCGGATCCTCAACCATGTGGACCCATCCAATCATTTTTTCAAAACATCCTGTCGTATGCAGTTTCACTTCATATTCCGGACTGATCTTTTCATAAAGTTCCTTCAATTCTACTGCCACATATATACACCCGCCTGTCTGTCTATTTATTTCTTAAGTCCGTATTATTATATCATCCTTGTGCTTCAAGCACAATTTTTTTACTAATTTATGTAACATAAAACTATTTTCAAAGAAGTTTCTCCGTGATATATTGTTCTTGGAATACAAAATATGCTTTAGAAGCACCCCCAAGATTTTGTTATTCCTAATCCAATCTCTAGATTATTTAAACAAAAGGTCCTGAAGTTTTACTTCAAGACCTTTTTTGCATTTCTTCATGTATCTATGCTTTCCCACTGGAATCCGATATACTTTATACAGATAAAGCGTTTATGCGCAGATACCGGATGAAAAGGGGGGGAATTCGTTATGAAATTGATGATAAGAAGCTCCTATTCGATGCCGGATACTCCGATATTATGATTCGAAACGCGCACTCTCTGGGAGTGGATTTGAAAAAGATCACGCATATTGTACTGTCCCATGGCCACGATGACCACAGCGTGGGACTGTCCCTTCTGTTCTAGGACCGCCCTGCACCCACCTTCTTACTGGCAAAGTTTCTTTTTTCTGATCTTCCAGTCTGGCAAAAACTTTGTCATGTACGCATGGAATCTTTTGTTATGGCTTGGCTCTATTAAGTGGCACAATTCATGCACCACGATGTATTCCAGGCATTCATCCGGATAGAAGGCCAGCCTCGTATTAATCCGTATGCGTCCGGTATTCACCGTGCAGCTGCCCCACCGGGTCTTCATGTACCGGAAGGTCCAGTTGGTAGCGTTCACGCCCATCACTGGCTCCCATATCCGGGCATATTCTTCTACCTTATCCACAAGCCTTCCTAACTGCGCATCGGTGATCGATCTGGAAGTTTCCTCCGCCCTGCCCTCAAGGGAATCAAGCATGCGCTTCCGGCTCTTTTCAATCCACTGAGCCTTTCCCTTTGCAAAATCCCTGATTCTCCTTTCAGACGCGTGTGGCGGCGCGGTGATCAGCACCTGCGCTTCCGGCGGCTTGATATAGAGATTGATATTCTTTACTTTTCTGTATTCGATTGTGACCGGAATATTGTTTACATATATAATCTTTGACATGCTTCTATTATAGCATATCGCTGCCGGAAGAAGCCACGGAACTTTAAAACTGCCATCATCCCTTTATACCGCTAAGCGCGATGCCTTCTTTAAACTTGCCCTGCATGAAAACATAGAAAATAAAGGGCGGCAGGAAATTCACCACAGCGCAGGCCATCGTAAGCCCTACGTCCGTATTGAACTGGGTCTTCATAAGACTCAGCGCCAGAGGCAGGGTCTTCATCTCTTGCTTTGTACACGCCACCAGGGGCCAGATAAAGTTGTTCCATGCGCCCACAAAGGTAAATATGGACAATGCCAGCACGGATGATTTTACCATCGGCAGCACGACCTTAAAAAATGTCCTGATATTTCCACAACCGTCAATCTTCGCCGCATTGATCAAGTCCTGCGGCACATCCAGTATTGCCTGTCGCATGATAAACACGCCGAATGCCGTGGGAAGAGGCAGAATCAGGGCACGAAATGTATTCAGCCACCCCAGGCTCTTTGTAATCAGGAACAGGGGCACGATTATCACCTCCGACGGCACGATCATGGTCAGTATCAGGAAGAGGAACAGCCGGTCATTCCCCTTAAAATTCATTTTCGCAAATGCATAGCCCGCCAAGGAGCACACCGTCACCGTCAATATCACTCCGGCCACTGCCACAAAGACGCTGTTGAAGATATACCGTTCAAAATTGTCCATCGCGAATATCTTCTGGTACTGGACGAAAGAAAGCTTATCCAGCGAAAAATCAAAATCGCGGGCATTGATCGTTGACTTGAATGACATCATGAACATGTACACGAAAGGCACCACATTCACCACGATAATTCCAATCAGCAATATGGAATCTATTCCATTTCTTAAACCTTTTGCTATTGCTTTCATATTCCCTCCCTATAGTTCCGAGACATCTCTTCTCATCAACGTTCTCTGCATCAATGCGATCACCAGCACCACGAGAAAAAGCATGTTGGATATTGCCATGGCATAGCCTGCCTTGCTGCTTCCAAAGCAGGAGGAGTATGCATACAGCACCAACGTTGTCGTGGCATTATTAGGCCCTCCTCCTGTCAGGTTGAAGATCAGATCAAAGCAGCGCAGAGAATTGGTGAGGGATAAGAACACGGCCAGTATTATGGTGGGCTTCAGCATTGGAAGCGTGATGCTGAAAAAACAGCGAATCCTGCCCGCCCCATCTACCTTTGCCGCCTCATAATAGGTATCGGATATGGACAGCAGGCCGGAAGAATAGATGACCACGTAATACCCCATATACTTCCAGACTGCCACAAGCCCCACGACGATCAGCGCCTTTCTGGCATCGCCCAGGAGCATGGATGGCTCTATTCCGAATAATCCAAAGAAATTTTCCACCACCGGAAGTTTTCCGTTGAGGAATTCCCTCCATACGACTCCAGCCACCGCATCCGCGCAGAGCACCGGAATAAACACGATGCAATTGGCAATCTTTCCCAGCACCTTTTTACGGTTGGCCACCAGAAAGGAAGATAGCAAGATGCCCGACACAGTCTGCAGCGGAACAATGATGACGATCAGTTCCAGCGTATTTTTCAGCGCCTTAATAAACTTGCTGTCTGTAAGCAGCCTTCTATAATTATCCAGCCCCGAAAAAACTGGTTCCGTCATAATATTATATTTGGTAAACCCAAGCACCACGGATATGATGACGGAGCCGATTACAAACGTCACAAGGATCAAGGTAATAGGCGTAATATAAGCATATGGCGCTATGTTCTTTATTCCTGTTTTTCTCTTTTCCATACCGTTCCTCTCAAAAAAATGTCCGCAATAGAAGCGGACATTTTTTGTATCTCATTAATTATTCTTTATCTGCCCAGTAATCATCCAGCAGGCCGTTTGCGTAATCTTCAGCCTCCTTCAGCGCCTCTTCCACCGTCATCTCTTCCGTCATCACGCCCTGGAAGTCAGCGGAAAGCTGCGTTAAGATGTCCACTCCGCAGGGGCCTGCCTGAAGGCCATGCCATTTATCAATGTCCTCCGTATAGATACGCTCCATCTTCTCGTCGCCTACATATGGCTCGCTGACGGTAAGTGCAGCGCCGGGGCATTTTGCATGGTACTGCTTCATAAATTCGGCGCCTGTCACGTATTTAATGAAATCCATTGCAAGGTCTTTATCGTCTGCCGCCGACATCAGCGTCAGGCAGTCGGTTGCTCCGAAAGTTCCATAGTCCACATTCTTAAGGGAAGTCACATAGTCCCATTTCAGGTCAGGATACGTCTCGGCAAACATGGTTTCATCCGTCTGGGATGAGCGGTATACGCCGAATGCAGCCTTGCCTTCTCCGAATACATTGGCAAATGCCTCTGACCATGACTGGGACATGAAATCAGGATTCATATACTGGGTCAGTTCCTTGATCCATGTCAATGCCTCAGTTCCGGCTTCATCAGCAAAAGCTACGGACTTCAGGTCATCCTTATAGACTTGTCCGCCGTTCTGCCAAAGCGCACTGTAATAGTATGCATTCAGTACCTGCATGGCTCCCACATCGCTGGTGCTCATTCCAGTTGCATAGCCGTACTGGTCAATCTTGCCGTCGCCATCCGTATCCTTGGTTGCCGCTTTGCAGATTCTTACAAAATCCTCCCAAGTCTCAGGCGCCGTCTCTCCCAGGTCTGCCAGAATGTCTTCATTATAGTACAGCACGAAAGGCACTCCCGTCACGAGCGGCCATCCATACTGTCCATCCATCATATATCCGTTTTCCAGATATTTATACTCTTCTTTGTCCTCATCGGTAACATACTCTGACATGTCAACAACCGCTCCGGAATCTATATATGAAGGGAACATCTCATTGTACATATATCCCACGTCCGGACCTTCGCCTGAGTTAAGAGCTGTCGTGTATGTCTCCTCATAACTGTCCCAGGGCACTACCTTTACGTTAACCGTACAGTCGTTCTCCTTCTCCCAATCCTTAAGAAGCGGCTTCCAGTTGTTCACCGTGTCGTCGTCCAGCGGAGCGACCCACACCTCCAGCGTCTTTTCATCCCCTTTGGACTTCTTCTCATCTGCCCCATTATTCCCGCAGCCGACGATCAATGTCATGGCCATGGCGGAAACCAGCAGCATGCTAATGATTTTCTTTTTCATATCTTTCGTCCTCTCCCTATAAATTTATTAAACTACTCAAGAACATTCTACCATTGGCATGCTGCCGCATACAAATTGTTAACTTCAATAAACAATCGCGCTTATTAATTATTTCTATAATCACGGATCTGCTCTATCCAGGCTTTTTCTACCGTTCCTCTCCAAAGAAAAGCTGCATATCTTCTTCCACCGTTCCTATCCCTGCAATGTTAAAGTTTTCCACCAGTACCTTTGCCACATTCTCGGATAAAAACGCAGGAAGCGTAGGCCCAAGATGAATGTTCTTTACCCCCAGGTAAAGCAGGGCCAGCAGGACGATGACCGCCTTCTGCTCGTACCAGGCAATATTGTAAATAATCGGCAGATCGTTGATATCATCCAGGCCGAAGACCTCTTTTAGCTTCAGGGCAATCACCGCCAGGGAATAGGAATCGTTGCATTGCCCTGCATCCAGTACTCGTGGAATTCCCCCGATATCCCCCAGATCCAGCTTATTATACTTATACTTTGCACATCCGGCCGTGAGGATTACCGTATCGTTTGGCAGCGCTTTCGCAAAATCCGTGTAATAGTTGCGGGACTTGGCCCGTCCGTCGCATCCTGCCATCACGACAAACTTTTTGATCGCTCCTGATTTGACTGCTTCCACTACCGTATCCGCCAGCGCCATCACCTGATTGTGGGCAAATCCGCCGATAATCTCTCCGCGTTCCAGTTCTACCGGAGGCTGGCACATCCGGGCATGGGCGATTATCTGGGAAAAGTCCTTTTCCTCTCCGCTCTTTCCCGGGATGTGCTTGCAGCCGGGATACCCTGCCGCGCCGGTGGTATACAGGCGGTCTTTATAACTGTCTTTCGGCGGGACGATACAGTTGGTGGTCATCAGGATGGGTCCGTTGAAGCTTTCAAATTCTTCCTTCTGCTTCCACCATGCATTTCCATAGTTGCCTACAAAGTGGGAATATTTCTTAAAGGCCGGATAATAGTGGGCCGGCAGCATCTCAGAATGGGTATAGACATCAATCCCAGTCCCTTTCGTCTGCTCAAGCAGCATCTCCAGGTCTCTAAGGTCATGGCCGGATACCAGGATTGCGGGTCTGGTACCAACGCCGATATTTACCTTGGTCATCTCTGGGTTTCCATAGGCCGACGTGTTGGCCTTATCCAGAAGCGCCATGCCGCTCACCCCGTATTTCCCGGTTTCCAGCGCAAGCGCCACCAGATCCTCTACACCCAGCCTGTCGTCTTGCGTCTTAGCCAGGGCGCTTTGGAGAAATGCGTCCACCTCCTCATCCTCTTCAAGAAGGGCATTGGCATGCTTGCTGTAGGCAGAAAGCCCCTTTAATCCATAGGTAATCAGTTCCCGTAGGCTGCGGACATCTTCATCCTTCGTAGACAATACCCCTACCTGGGCTGCCTTGCCCACATAGCCTTCACGTCCCTTGCAGTCCCAGCGGGCTGCCTCTGGCAGGGAATCTGTACTGTCTGTAAGCGCCAGCATCTTTCGCTTCTTTGCCAGGGTCATATCGATACGTTCCACAATTGCCTCCTTGTCAAAGTTGGCATTGGTGATGGTAATGAACAGATTCAAAGTAATCAGATGGTTTACATCCGCAGGCACTTCCTTGCCTTCGGCTCTTAATTGCGTCGTAATTGCCGACAGCCCCTTCGTCACGTAAACCAGCAGATCCTGCATGGCTGCAACCTCCGGCTTCTTGCCACAGACACCCATCTGCGTGCAGCCCGCACATCCTGCGGTTTCCTGACATTGGTAACAGAACATTTTATTCTCCATAGTAGTTTCCTCCTTGATTCTTGAATGGTTGGTTTGCTTGATGTCCTAATGCTACCAATAACGCCAAAAAAAATCCGTAACAAATGTTACGGATTGCAAAATCATAAAATTTTCTGCAATGCCAGCGAATCTGGGACAAAGATGCCTCTCTTTGTTACCTTGACAAGCCCTTCCTCCTGCATCCTCATCAACTCCCTGGACAGCGATGGACGGGCTACATTCAGGAAGTCCGCCATCTCTTCCCGGTTCATGGTAATGGCCGGACTTTCGCCTGCCTTGTCATACTCCAGCAGAATCTTCGCAATCTTCTGCCGAAGCGTCGCGCAGGAAATAATCTGTATCTTCTGATTCAGATAGTATGCCTTCTGGGCGAAGATCGCCAGCATATTGGCAATTAGTTTTGCATGATAGACGCAGGCTTTCCCACAGGTAGAGTAGAAATACTCCCTGGGGATATGAAGGATCCTTGAGGGAACAGCCGCCTGGGCATAGTGCTCATACTCCTTTTGGCCCAGGAATACAAAGACCTCTCCGAATAATTCCCCCGGCTTGTCAATGGATGCCACAATGCTCCGCCTCCCATCTGCGGAATCGTTACATACTGCCACCGAACCATCTATAAGCACCGAGAGTTTTTCCGGAGCATCGCCCTGGCAGAAGATCATCTCATCCTTGTCGTATCTGACTGACTGCGCATGGCTGCACTTCAGACAGCATTCGATATCCTCCCCCGTCATGCCGCGGAATAAGGGACTGTCTTTCAACTTTGAAATCATCGCGCTTCCTTCCTGCAAAAATATGCTCTCGCCGCCTCCATGAAACTGTCAATCTGCTCCGGCCTGGTGGTCTCTGGAATATCACAGCCTGATGCCAGAACATACCCCTTCCGGGATTTAAGGCCAGCGCTGATGCAGGATGTGACCGCCTGCGTAATCTCTTCCCTGGTTCCGTTCAGGATGATCTCCACCGGGTCTACATTTCCTGCGATTGGGATATACGGGCCTAATTCCTGCGCCGCCTTTTCAAGATCAACGATATTATCAAGACTTACCTCATTCAGTTCATATTTCTTAAAATAGTCCCAGATCTGCTCCGTCTGCCCGCACATGTGCAGCGATACCTTCTTCCCGGTCTTTTCATATGCGTAATCCGTCAGTTCCTTCGTAAATGGATACACGAACCGCTCATACATCTTCGGACCGATAAGGGCGGGGTTCGCCACCGGGTCAGCCATGGCAATCCCCATGCCATACTGCGCTGCCAGGTCGATACAGCTTCTCTCGCTGTCCGCAACCAGCCGTATCAGCCTCAGCGCGTCGTCCGGGCACTTCCTTAAGTCCCGCAGCAACCGCTCCACGCCCCGCAGGTTGGATGCAATCGTAAGCGGGCCGCCGATGCTCATTTCCACCGGGACAATGCGAAGCGCCTTGTCCGCAAGAATCTGCGCCGTCCGGGCAAAGTCCCCAATTCTGGCATTCGTCCGGGCATCCACCGGTTCTATAGATTCAAGCCTTACATAATCCTGGATGAGCGGCGCATCCATATAAGGAACTCCCTTCTCTGGATAGATCACCTTGCCGCCCAGGGCTTCTGTGATCCCCCTGGAATTAGGCCCGATATCCATCCGATCATATCCATAGCGGTTGAAAGGAATGATTTCCGCCTCCGCCATCTTTTCCGGGTCATGGGACAGATCCCACACGCTGATGCCGCTAAGCACTCCCTTCAGTTCTCCCATGAAAGGGACGCAGGGCACGCGGTCGTAGGATTTCCCCTCCTCGATTGCTTTTTTTCTCTCTACGGGCGTCATCTCGTCCGCTCTATGCTTCTGAATCTCTGTCATCTTGCTGCCTTCTTTCTATATTTCTGCCTGCTGCTATTTAGCTTGTCCGGTCGCTTGTACCTTCACTTGCATTGTATTATACCGTACAAGCACAGAAAATGCCAGCCTATCTCCCACCATCAAAAATTTATAGAAAAACGCGGGCATCCATTATATAAATGCCCACGCCTGACAATAGATATAATCGCCGGAACTATCGCCGCAGACGCTGATGTCTTTTGAATCCTCTCCGTAAGCCCCTATATTCTCGCTGGTCCATACGAGCGTATCATAGCATATCAAAAAAGCCTCCGAAACTTAACGTTTCGAGGCTTTTTAAAAGGCGCCAACCAGAATCGAACTGGTGATAGAGGTGTTGCAGACCTTTGCCTTACC